>ERZ773006.29-NODE-29-length-95189-cov-12.9782_pt1 | contig 95189 bp, 78 predicted proteins | sample MGYA00580843_ERZ773006 | MGnify/ENA primary metagenome ERZ773006 (study PRJEB29015, sample SAMEA2738011) | human oral metagenome | biome: human oral; feature: human-associated habitat; material: dental | place: China | collected 2052 ...
GGCGAGGCGGTTGTACATGTTCATGTATTTGGCGTTGTCGCCCGTTACGTTGTCGTAATCGAGGCACAACAAGATGCCGTCTTGTTCGGGCGGAAGCAGGTTTTGTAAGGCGGGTTTGAGTTTTTGGATGAGTTTGGCGGAAGGCATGGTGTTACTCCTGTGGATGGTTGCGACAGCTTGAAAGGCCGTCTGAAAACCGTGCTTCAGGTTTCGTTAAAACTATACCCCAGCCCGTGATGGGTGCGGATGGGTTCGTCGGCGATGCCGGCTGCGCGCAGTTTGTGGCGCAGGGCGCGGATGTGGGTGTTGATGGTGTGCGGGTCGGAGGGGTGATTGCCGCCGAACATGGCGGTGAGCAGTTCTTCGCGGCTGAACACGCGGCCGGGGCGGTGCAGCAGGGTGCGCAGCAGGCGGTATTCGCCCTGCGTGAGCGGCAGTTCGCGGCCTTGGTGGCGGATGCAGCAGGCGGGTAAGTCGTCGTGCCATACTGGTGCAGATTCGGCTTCGGCGGCGGGCTGTGTTTGTGTGCGCCGCAGCACGGCTTTTACGCGGGCGACGAGTTCGCGCGGGCTGAAGGGTTTGCCGATGTAGTCGTCTGCGCCGAGTTCGAGGCCGAGGATGCGGTCGGTTTCTTCGTCTTGGGCGGTGAGTATGATGACGGGCTGGGGATGTTGCGGGCGCAGGGTTTTGAGCAGTTCGAAGCCGTCGGTGTCGGGCAGGCCGACGTCGAGCAGGAGCAGGTCGAAGTGTTCGCGCGCGAGCAGTTGCCGTGCCTGCTCTGCGGTGGGGGCGATGCGTGCGGTGAAGTGGGCGCGGGCGAGGGAGAGTTCGACCAGTTCGGCGATTTCGCGTTCGTCTTCAATGATGAGGATATGCGGGTTCATGGGATAGGGAATTTACAAGCCGTCAATACAAGGCGGTAAGCCGTAGCGAAAATAAAGTTTATTCGCCCATTGTACGCAAGAGTGGCAGGCTGCACATCATTTTCAGGCTGCAATCTTCATAAAATCTTCACAACTGCCCCACAGGAAATTGACGGCGTTTCGGCATACTGGATGCTGTCGGCAAACGGAAGTCCGTTGCCCAAAACCTTTCTATGGAGCAGAAAATGACGAAAAAATTATGGAGCGTAATCGGCCTGTGTATCGCCTTTGCCGTGGTATTGCTGTGGATTTACGGACTGGCCGAACAGCGGAGCGAATACCAGTCCAGCATACTGCTGGGGGCGGAGGGCTACCACATGGTCGTCCGCAGCGTGAAATACGGCATGGTGCTGGTGGTGTTGGTGTTTTCTTCGTTCTTTTTGAGCGAAATCCTGCAGGAATGGCGTATCCATCCGGTGCAGTATCTGCTGGTAGGCGCGGCGTTGTCGATTTTCTACCTGCTGTTGCTCTCGCTGGCGGAACACATCGGCTTTACTGCCGCTTATACCATCGGTGCGGCAGCGTGTATCGGCCTCTTGTTTTGGTATCTGCGCTTCGTGCTGGCCACTACGCGCGGGGTGCATATGATGACGGCACTGCTCGTTGCGGCCTACGGCACGATGTTTGTGCTGATAAAAATGCAGCAATACAACCTGCTGGCCGGCTCTTGTCTGCTGTTTGCAGCGCTGTTCGCGGTGATGTATTACACACGGGAGATTGATTGGTATGCGCTGAATAAACCGCAGGAAAAAACAGTTGGGAAACCACTCGCTGCTTCTATGGTTTCACACGGTAACGGCACTGGCCGGACGGACTGACGGATCTGTATTCAAAGGCCATCTGAAAGCGGGTCTGACGGTTTTCAGATGGCCTTTGGGTTTTAAATCACACAATATCCAGCTTCGGCAGGGCATGGACGATTTTCTGCGTTTCCAAGCTGACGGTGATGACGCGCAGGAGCAGTTCGAGCGGATAGCGCGGGTTGTGCATGGTGTCGGCTGCCCAGTCGTTGGCATCGTTGGTGATACCGGATTTTTTGTCGGTGGTTACGGCTTGGCGTTCCATCACCCATTCGACGGCGGATTTGCCGTTTACGATGTAGTCGTAGGCGGCTTCGGGGATGTTTTCCACGGTAATTTTGCCGTTGTAGATGATTTTGGTTTTATCGTCTTTTTTGGCAAATTTCATTTTGATCACGCGGAAGTCTTCGTCTGTGCCGCCGATGATTTGCTGCGGGGCAAGTTTCAAACCTTGCAGGCTGCCTGAAAATTTCACACCCTGATACATCGGTACGGTTTCGTAGTTCAGGTGCAGTGCCGCCAAATCGCGCCCAGCCTTGCTGAATGCGGCAAAATCGGCGTAGGTTTTCATGCGCGGGATGCGCGGGAGCTGTTTGCTTAAATTGTCGGCGTAACGTTCGCGGTATTCTTCGCTGTGCAGCAGGCCGTAGATGTAATAGAAGATGTCTTCTTTGCTGATTCGGGCGGCATCGGCGGCGGAATACGGCTCGCGGAAATGTGCTAGCGCATCGTCGGTGACAGCGGAGCGGCGGACGAGCTTTTTCTGTGCAGGCTGCTTTTCAGACGGTATTTCAGCGGCGAACAGGTCTTGATTTTCCATTAAGCTTCCTCCGTTTCGTAGAGGAACATTGGGAAGCATTGATTTTTGGAAATCATCTCCAAATCGGGAATTTTGTCCGTTATCAGCACTGAGAAGTCTTTTGTTGAGCCTCTGCCAGTAATACAAATTGTCATGTTGGTTACTCCGTCTCGTAGAGGAACATCGGGAAGCACTGTGCGTCGCCGATAAGGTGTAAATCGGGGATTCGGTCGGTAATAAGCACAGAGAAGCCCTTGCCGCCGGTCGTGGTGAGGCAGATGGCGATATTGGACGGTACTTCGTGGTGTATAATTTCGTTCGTTCGTTCGTTCGTTCGTTCGTTCGTTCGTTCGTTCGTTCGTTCGTTCGTTCGTTCGTTCGTTCGGCTGTTTCTATGCCGTCTGAAAATTCATACAAATCTTTCGGAAAGCCTTGTCCTCCCGAATGTTGCATATTTAAGTCTGGTATCACATTGGTTATTAAAGCCGAAAAATCTTTTCCTGAATTTCCACTGCCACTTAAATACATCATCTGATTAGTTGCCAGATTAACAGGAAACATATGTTGTAACTGCCCGACACGATGGGTTAATCCGCCATTGAAATATGTCCTTTGTTTGGAATATGGTCGATATAAACTATCAACAATTTTTGTTTCATCAAATTCTAGTAAAATCCCACGTTCTAAATTTGCTTTCAAACTTGAAGTCCAGCTGATTTTGGTATCATCCGTATTGATAAAATCATCAATCTGTATTTTTTGGTTTTCAGATAGCCTTTCATAGGCTGTCTGAAAACGTGCTACTTCATTGTTATAAAAGCCAATCATACTCTGAACATTCAGACGCAAAAGGCCGTCTGAAAAGTTGTAGCACCAAGCATCTCGCCCTGTTTCTGCACCTCTAGAATAATTCTCAAACACCACCAACGCATCTTTATCCTTCTTATCCCCCAAACTGATGTAATTATCAAAATTCGGATCGCGCTGGTTGAGCCAGTCGTTAAATTCGTCGGGGACGATTTCCTGCCAGCCCTGCCGTTCGGCAATGCCGTTGATGCTGCCGAGTTCGGCGACGGTTTTCAGCTTTTGTTCGCGGGTCAGGTAGTTGCCGATATCGTGGAAATAAATTTGCCCCTGTTTTTCGGCCTGCGGGTTTTTGACAAGGATGGAGACGGCAATCGGGGTTCGTGTGCCTTGTCCGAAAACGTTGTCTTTCTCCTTGCGGCGGCGTTCGCCCGATGTGCGGGCGTTACCACGCAGGTGGAAGATATACAGGCTGGAAAATTCTTCTGCCAAACATTTACGCAATCCGTCTGCGGTATTGGCTTCCACCCAGCCTGCATTGGTTACGAAGCCGATAACGCCCTGCTGCCCGATGCGGTCGGATGCCCAGCGAATGGCGCGGATGTAGCTGTCGTACAGGGCGTTTTTATTGGTAGCGGCGGAGTGTTCAGCATAGGTTTCTCGGATGCGTGCATCAAGATGGGGGTATTCGATGTTGGCATTATTGTCGTTGGCGGATTCCTGCCCTGCGGAATAGGGTGGATTTCCGATAATGACACGGATGTCCAAGGCTTTCTGCCGTTTGCGGCGCGCGCTGTTGTCCACCAGCATTTCGTCCAGCATGTCGCCTTTCTCGTACATTTGGAAGGTATCGGTCAGGCAGATGCCTTCAAAGGGAACGTAGGGAACGTCGTCTGAAACATTGCCGTCAATGTTGCCTGCCAGTATGCCGTGGTAGGCAGATTCGATGTTGATGGCGGCGATGTAGTAGGCGAGCAGGACGATTTCGTTGGCGTGGATTTCGCTTTTGTATTTTTCAGGCAGCCTGTCGCGCGGGATGATGCCGCTTTGCAGCAGGCGGGTGATGAAGGTACCCGTGCCGGTGAAGGGGTCGAGGATGTGCACGCCTTTGTCTTGCAGGCTGCTTTTGAATTCGTGCTGTAAGACGTCTTCCACGCTTTTGATGATGAAATCGACGACTTCGACGGGCGTGTAAACGATGCCGAGCCGTTCTGTCATGCGCGGGAAGGCGTTGCGGAAGAATTTGTCGTAGAGTTCCACGACGATTTTTTGTTTGCCTTCGGCAGTTTCAATGCCGCTGGCACGCAGGTGGACGGAGTCGTAGAAGGATTGCAGGGTGTTGCGCTCTTTGTGGAGATTTTTCTGCTGCAATAAATCCAGCACTTTCTGCATGGCGCGGCTCATGGGGTTGTGTTCGGCGAAGCTGTAATCGGAAAACAGTGCGTCGAACACAGGTTTGGTAATCATGTGCTGCGCCAGCATTTCGACGATTTCTTCGTCGCTGACGGCGTTGTTGAGGTCGTCGCGCAGTTCGGCGGCAAAGGCTTCAAAGGCAGTGCGTTCGGCTTCGTTGGCAGGGTTTTCCAGAATGGCATTGATGCTGTCAATATGGGTGCGGGCGATTTTGGCGATGTCGCCTGCCCAGTCTTCCCAATGGTGGCGGTTGCCGCATTTTTTGACGATTTTTGCGTAGAGGGCGCGTTCGATTTCGCCGATTTCGAATTGGAGGTTTTTTTGTACTGGCGCGGGTGTGGTGGGGCTGCCTATGCCGTAGCTAGCCTTGGTTTCGCGTAATGTTTGGTCTTTTTTGCTGCTGCGTTTGATTTTCGGGGCGATTTTGTCGGCAATGGCAATAACTTCCATTTTCTGGGTGTCTTTGCCGTTGAACTCCAACTTGTTAATCATCGCGTCAAAGCGATCGTCGTGCGCACGTAGGGCGTTCAAAACCTGCCAGACGACTTTGTAGTTTTCATTTTTGTCCAATGCGTCTTCGGCTTCCATGCCTGCGGGGATAACGACGGGCAGGATGACGTAGCCCTGTTGTTTGCCTTCGGCACGGCGCATAACGCGGCCGACCGACTGCACGACATCGACTTGGGAATTGCGCGGGGTAAGGAACAATACGGCATCCAGCGCGGGAACGTCCACGCCTTCGGACAGGCAGCGCACATTTGAGAGGATGCGGCAGGTGTTTTCAGGCAGCCCTTCGGGTGCTTTCAGCCATTGCAGCCTGCTTTCTTTTTCACCCGCATTCATGCCGCCGTCCACATGTTCGGCTTGGCAGGTCATTGTTAGTTGCGGTGGCAGTTTCAAATCGGGATTTTGTTTGAGCAGGGCGGTGCGTTCTGCATGCTGGTACTCTTCAATCACGGCCTGGAACATTTCGGCAATCAGCTTGGAACTTACTTTGTGTTTACTGCCTTTATATTCTTTTTCAATGACTTGGCAGAAGGCGACGGCACGTCGCATGGGGTTGTATAGAGTGCCTTCTTCACCAGTTAAGCCGTATTTGGACAGGGCTTTCCAGCAACCGACAATTTTGGCGGCATCATCGACTTTGAGTTCGTTGTTACCGTCGGTGAGCAGGTTTTGGATACGGCGTTGGATGTGGCTTTCTTCGATGGCCAAGACGATGACTTTGTAATCGACCAACAGGCCGTCTGAAACGGCTTGGGAAAATGTTAGGACAAAAAATTCTTTGCCGTAATGGGTTTCATCGTCCATAGAATACAAAACCACGCCTTCTGTTGTTTTGGCGGTTTCGCCATAGATGCGCGGGGTAGCAGTCATATACAACCGTTTTGCGCCTTTGATGTAACCGGAATCGTGTACGCGGACAAAGGCGGATTCGTCGTCGCCGTCAAATGTTGCACCGGTGGTGCGGTGCGCCTCATCACAAATAATCAGATCGAATTCAGGCAGCCCGTATTGTGCCTGCGCCTGATGAATGACATCGATGGAGTGGTAGGTGGAGTAGACGACGGTCATGTGCTCTGCGTCATGCAGCACGCTGGCCGCTTGATACAGGCTTTTGGCGTTGGTGGTAGCAGGGTAGTTCAAATCGCTGGTACGGACGATGGCGCGGTCATCGTCTTTTTTATATTTGCCAACTTCGCTATCGGAGCAGACGGCGAAATTGCGCAGCGGCAAATCGGCATCCTGCGTCCATTCTCGAAGGGTTTGGGAAAGCAGCGACAGACTGGGGACGAGAAACAGTACGCGCTTACCCTTGCCGGCCAAATGTTCGGCAATCCGCAGCGAAGTGAACGTTTTACCCGTTCCGCAGGCCATAATCAGCTTGCCGCGCGTTTCGCCGCGTGCGAAGCCGTTTGACACGGCGGTTAGCGCCGATTGCTGATGAGGGCGGAGTGATTTTCTGCTTTTGCGTTTCGGCGGTTCGCCGATGTGGTATTGCGTCCAGTCGATAACGCTGTTTTCCAAATCGGACAGGGTGATTTTGGAAACAGGAATATGCTGCCCTTCCAGTGCGTCTTCGGCGTTTTTCGACCATTTGTCGGTGGTGGAAACGATAATGCGGTTGCTGAAGTGCGTTTTACCCGACGCGGTAAAGAAGCTGTCGATGTCTTTCTTTTGCAGTGTGTGGCCAGGTGCGTAGTTTTTGCATTGGATAGCGTGGTGTTCGCCCGTGAAGGTGGTGGCGACCAAGTCGATGCCTGTGTCGGTTGCCCCACCTAAATCCAGTTCTTTTAAATGCTCCGCCGCCCATGTGCCGTAGGGCTGTACGTTTTGATATAGCTCTTTATAGCAGGGTTCGGTTTGAAAATAGGCAACCATCAGATGCTCAAAAGCCGTGCCTTGGTCGCGGCGGCCTTGGTAGGCGGCATTTTGTGTTTGTTCGCGGAAAGATGCCAAAAGTGTTTGCAATGCCGACATGGATAATCCTTTGCAATCGGTTGTTCGGTTTGTGGGAAGGCCGTCTGAAAAGATGAAACCTGTTTTTCAGACGGCCTTTGTGCAGGCTGTTTTTGATGGTCAATGAAAATAGGACATCCAACGACCTTCATTCCCGATATTTAGCCCACTATATTTTTCAGGCAGCCTGAAACGCCCTACTTCCGCGCCTTCAACCGCCCGTGCAACTCCTGCACACTGTACACGCCCAGGTGGTCGCGGCTTTTTGCGCCTTCGCTCATGGCTTCGCCGCCGGCGATGGTGGTGTATTGCGGCACGCGTTGGGTAAGGGAGGTGCGGCGGATGCTGTGGCTGTCGGCGATGGATTGTGTCGAGCTGCTGACAGTGTTGACCACCAACGCGATTTCGCCGTTTTTAATCGCGTCCACGATGTGCGGGCGACCTTCCTGCACTTTGTTTACCGCTTGCACGATGATGCCGTGCTCTTTCAGGTATTCGGCGGTGCCGCGTGTGGCGCAGACGCCGTAGCCTAAGGCTTGGAAGTTTTGCGCGGTTTTGACGATGAGCGGTTTGTCTTCGTCGCGCACGGCGAGGAAGATTTTGCCGGTCGGGTTCAGGCGTTCGCCTGCGCCGAGTTGGGCTTTGTAGTAGGCTTCGCCGAAGCTTGCGCCCACGCCCATCACTTCGCCGGTGGAGCGCATTTCGGGGCCGAGGATGGTGTCTACGCCGGGGAATTTGATGAAGGGGAACACGGCTTCTTTAACGGCATAGAAATCGGGAACGACTTCTTTCTCCACGCCTTGCTCTTGCAGGGAAATGCCTGCCATGCAGCGCGCGCCGACTTTGGCGAGCGGCACGCCGGTGGCTTTGGAGACGAAGGGGACGGTACGGCTGGCGCGCGGGTTCACTTCCAATACGAACACCACGCCGTCCTGCACGGCAAACTGTACGTTCATCAGGCCGACCACGCCCAGCGCGTAGGCCATGGCTTTGGTTTGGCGGCGGATTTCGTCTTGGATTTCTTCGCTGAGCGAGTAGGGCGGCAGCGAGCAGCCGGAGTCGCCGGAGTGGATGCCTGCCTGCTCGACGTGCTGCATGATGCCGCCGATAACGACGTCTTTGCCGTCTGAAACGCAGTCCACATCGACTTCAATCGCGTTGTTTAGGAAGAAATCGAGCAACACGGGGCTGTCTTCGGATACCTGCACGGCTTCGCGCATGTATTTTTGCAGCTCTTCGGCGGAGTGGACGACCTGCATGGCACGGCCGCCGAGGACGTAAGACGGGCGCACGACCAGCGGATAGCCGATTTCTTCGGCTTTGACGAGCGCTTCTTCTTCATTGTGGGCGATGCGGTTGGGCGGTTGGCGCAGACCTAAGTCGTTCAACACTTTTTGGAAACGTTCGCGGTCTTCGGCGGCATCGATGCTGTCGGCGGACGTGCCGATGATGTTCACGCCGTTTTCAACCAATGCGTTGGCGAGTTTGAGCGGGGTTTGACCGCCGTAATGCACAATCACGCCCCACGGGTTTTCGGTGCGGACGATTTCCAACACGTCTTCCAGCGTCAGCGGCTCGAAATAAAGGCGGTCGCTGGTGTCGAAGTCGGTGGACACGGTTTCGGGGTTGCAGTTCACCATAATCGTTTCAAAACCCGATTCGCGCAGGGCGAGCGCGGCGTGAACGCAGCAATAGTCAAACTCGATGCCTTGACCGATGCGGTTCGGACCGCCGCCGAGAATCATCACTTTTTTACGGTCGGAAGGACGCGCTTCGCATTCTTCTTCGTAAGTGGAATAGAGGTAGGCGGTTTCGGTGGCGAACTCGGCGGCGCAGGTATCGACGCGTTTATAGACGGGATGCAGCTTCAGCGCGTAGCGGTATTCGCGCACTTCTTTTTCTTTTACGCCCAAAAGCTGCGCGATGCGTTTGTCGGAGAAGCCTTTGCGTTTCAGACGACGTAAGGCGGCGAAATCCAAATCTTGCAGGCAGCCTGCACTTACCTGCTGCTCTTCTTTCACCAAGTCTTCGATTTGCGCCAAGAACCAAGGGTCGATGGCACAGATTTCGTGAATTTCTTCCAGCGTGAAGCCCGCGCGGAACGCGTCTGCCACAAACAGCATACGCTCAGGGCCTGGGTTGGCCAGTTCGCGGCGGATTTCCGCTTTGTCTTCGCTGCGCGGATTGAAGCCGCACAAGCCGGTTTCCAAGCCGCGCAGGGCTTTTTGGAAGCTTTCCTGAATCGTGCGGCCCATCGCCATCACTTCGCCCACCGATTTCATCTGCGTGGTCAGGCGGTCGTCTGCGGCGGGGAATTTTTCAAACGCGAAACGCGGGATTTTGGTAACCACATAGTCGATGGAAGGCTCGAATGACGCGGGCGTGCGCCCGCCGGTGATGTCGTTGCGCAACTCGTCCAGCGTAAAGCCGACCGCCAGTTTCGCCGCCACTTTCGCAATCGGGAAGCCCGTCGCTTTGGAAGCCAGCGCGGACGAACGGCTCACGCGCGGGTTCATCTCAATCACAATCATCTCGCCGTTTTCAGGGTTCACCGCAAACTGCACGTTCGAGCCGCCCGTGTCCACGCCGATTTCGCGCAATACCGCCAACGAAGCGTTGCGCATGATTTGGTATTCCTTGTCCGTCAGCGTTTGCGCCGGTGCAACCGTAATCGAGTCGCCCGTATGCACGCCCATCGGGTCGAAGTTTTCAATCGAGCAGATGATGATGCAGTTGTCGTTCTTATCGCGCACCACTTCCATCTCGTACTCTTTCCAGCCGAGCACGGACTGCTCAATCAGCAGCTCATGCGTGGGCGACGCATCGAAACCGCGTTCGCAAATCGCTAAAAACTCGTCTTTATTGTAGGCAATGCCGCCGCCCGAACCGCCCATCGTGAAAGACGGACGAATCAGCGTCGGAAAGCCGACCTGTTCCTGCGCCGCCAAGGCTTCGTTCATCGTGTGGCAGACAAAAGATTTCGGGCAGGAGAGGCCGATTTTCTCCATCGCTTCCTTAAAGCGACCGCGGTCTTCCGCCTTGTCAATCGCGTCTTCCGTTGCGCCGATTAATTCAACATTGTATTTCGCCAGCACACCGTTGCGCGCCAAATCCAGCGCACAGTTCAGCGCGGTCTGGCCGCCCATCGTGGGCAGAATCGCATCAGGCCGCTCCTTGGCGATAATCTTCTCCACCGTCTGCCACATAATCGGCTCGATGTAGGTAACATCCGCCATTTCAGGGTCGGTCATGATCGTGGCGGGGTTGGAATTCACCAGAATGACTTTATAGCCTTCTTCACGCAAAGCCTTGCAGGCCTGTGCGCCCGAATAGTCAAATTCGCAGGCCTGACCGATAACGATAGGGCCGGCGCCGATGATAAGGATGGATTTTAGGTCGGTACGTTTGGGCATGATGTTTTACTCTAAAAAAATAATGAAAATAATGTTTTCTATTGTGGTCATTTAAAAGCTCTAGAATTGATTTTGTTTCTATTATCTATTATCTGTTATCTGTTGTATGCATATACTCTTATCAATCGAATATCTACAATGTTGGCATTTTTTGCTTTTGCTTCGCTACGGAAAATAATAGAAGAATCAGCAGGAATAACATAACCTTTGATATTGCAGCTATTACTAAAAATATCAGAAGAATTAGAATAAGTTCCTGGGGTAGCAGTAACGGTACATATTGTTCTATTGTTACTATCTATTAATTTGGCGGTAATACTACCTGCTGAATGTTCTGCTGCCTTTTGTCCTGTAACCTGAAAAGTAATCTCTAGAGACCTATCGCCTGGAGCAGCATCTACTTGCCAAGTAGCACCATCAAGTAAAGAAGTCTCGTCTGTAAGATGCCCTAGAGCCCCTGAAGGAAATTCACCTGAGTCCAAGTGTTTTGATACTGCAGCGTGTGGTGATGTAATAGTAATAGCTTCTGCAGTGGTTTCTGCTGTTTCGGATTTCTTCGTATCTGAAAAATTATTTATTACACCTTGAAAACCACTATTAAAATTGTTCCAAACAGTAGTCGGTTGTTCTTCTTTCTTATTAATGAAATAACCAATAATCTGCGCTCCTCCTAATAACACTCCCGTTATTACAGCTGAAATTACAGTTGCTTTAGCCATTGACATAAACGTTCTTTCTAAGAAATATTAAATTCAAACAAACTTAAGTAGGTGTAGATTGGATTGAAAACCCAGCACAAACCGCTTAATTATCTAAAAACGTCGGGTTTGCCAACCCAACCTCTCTTGCGGCACAACTCATTTTTAAACTGTCTGTAACCGCAAAATTTACTACAACCTACTCCCTCCCCTGTGGGGGAGGGTCGGGGAGAGGATATTCTCTCAAATCGCGGCAATCTTTCCCAATACCTTCACCGCCCAAATACAAGCCTTGCGGCTTGTTGCCCTCTCTCTAACTCTCTCCCACGAGGAGAGAGGACGGGGTAGCTGCTGGGATGAAGGGTTCTGCAAGGAAAACAGGTTGTGCAGGCTGCTTTTTGCTTTTCAGACGACCTGCAATCAACAGCTGCAAATCTAAGTTGCCTTTCAAATCGCTTGCAACCGCAAAATCCGCTGCAACCTGCTCCCTCCCCTATGGGGGAGGGTTGGGGAGAGGGCATTCCCCGAATTTCGGCAACCTTTCCCAACACCCTAACCGCCCAAATACAAACCTTGCGGCTTGTTGCCCTCTCTCTAGCTCTCTCCCACGGGAGAGAGGACGGGGTGGCTGTTGGAATTAAGGCTTCTGTAAGGAAGACAGGTTTTGCAGGTTGTTTTTTGTTTTTCAGACGACCTGCAATCAACGGTTGTAAATCCAAGTTGCTTTTCAAACCGCCTGCAACCGCAAAATCTGCTGCAACCTGCTCCCTCCCCTGTGGGGGAGGGTTGGGGAGAGGGCATTCTCCGAATTGCAGCAATCTTTCCCAACACTCTAACCGCCAAAATAACAAGCCTTGCGGCTTGTTGCCCTCTCTCTAACTCTCTCCCACGGGAGAGAGGATGGGCGGTTGTTGCGATTAAGGGTTCTGCAAGGAAAATAGGTTGTGTAGGTTGCTTTTTGTTTTTCAGACGACCTTTATAAATGCTCAATTCAGTCGGCTTACACCCTATTATTTTCAAAAATCCAATCAAAATCAGCCATCTGCTACCGTGCAGGCTGCTTTTCCAATTCCTGCAACACGCGCAGGATTTCCGCCAGTACATCGTTTGTTTGCTGCAAAATTTCGTGATTCCAAAAACGCAGCACGGTAAAGCCCAGGCTGTTGAGATATGCTGTCCGCGCGTGGTCGTATGCGGCTTGTTCTGTGTGCTGCCCGCCGTCTGCTTCGATAATCAGCTTGGGCGTTACGCACATGAAATCAACAATATAATTTCCCATCGGCTGCTGGCGGCGGAATTTATAGCCGTTCAGACGGCCTGCCCGCAGGTGTTGCCATAATTTTGCTTCCGCCTCGCTCATTTCTTGACGCATGGCTTTGGCGCGTTGATTCAGGGCGGGGTTGTCGGCGGTCAATAGTTTTTCGGGCGCGGAGGTGTTTGTGCAAGCCTTGCGGCTTGCTGCCCTCTCCCTAGCCCTCTCCCACGGGAGAGGGGATGGGATTGCTGATTGAATTAAATGTTGCGGCAAGACAATCTTTTTTCAGACAACCTTTACGTTTTTATTTTGCACAGGCCGTCTGAAAACTTCCTTAAAAGCTGGTGAAGAATGTAATCAAGCCCAAAATGATACCGGGGGCGTTTGCCAGCATGACGGGGTAGTCGCGTTTTTCTTTCAAAAAGCCGTAGGCAACCCATAATGTGCAGTTGATGGCGGCGACGAGGGGTTGCAGCGGCGAGCCGGGGTTGCCCGCGAGGTTGTTTTGGATTTGCGGGATATAGGAAACGTACATGCCTACTGCGGTCAGGGTAGCGACGACGGAGAGTACGCGCATTTGTTTTTCAGTCATGGGTTTTCCTTTCTGATTTGAGGGTTGGGAGGTTGATTTTTCAGACGACGTTTTGTGTTGAGAGGTCGTCTGAATTTTTGTTTTTTATGTTTTGATTTTTATCGGGTTTCAGACGACCTTTGTTGAGTTGAAAGGTCGTCTGAAAAGGCGGCCTATTGTTTTGCCGCTTTCATGTTGTCAATGAATTTGTCAAACAGATAGCCGACATCTTGCGGGCCGGGGCTGGCTTCGGGATGGCCTTGGAAGCAGAACACGGGTTTGTCGGTCAGCTCGATGCCTTGCAAGGTGTTGTCGAACAAGGATTGGTGGGTAATCCTTGCGTTGGCGGGCAGGGTGTCGGCATCGACGGCGAAACCGTGGTTTTGGCTGGTGATGACGACTTTGCCGCTGTCCAAGTCTTGCACGGGGTGGTTCGCGCCGTGGTGACTGAAGTGCATTTTCAGGGTTTTCGCGCCGATGGCGAGGCCGATGAGCTGGTGTCCCAAGCAGATGCCGAAGATAGGTTTACCGCTTGCCATCAGTTTTTGCACGGCTTCGATGGCGTAGGTGCAAGGTTCGGGGTCGCCGGGGCCGTTGGAGAGGAACACGCCGTCAGGGTTGAGTGCCAACACCTCTTCCGCGCTGGTTTGGGCGGGGATGACGGTCAGGCGGCAGCCGCGTGAGGCGAGCATACGCAGGATGTTGGTTTTTACGCCGAAATCGTAAGCGACAACGTGGAACGGCTGTTCGGCAGGGGTAACGAAACCTTTGCCCAGCGCCCATTCGCCTTCGGTCCATTCGTAGGCTTCTGTGCAGGAAACTTCTTTTGCCAAATCTTTGCCGATCATGCTGCCGAACGCGGCGATGAGTTTTTGTGCTTTTTCAACCGTAGCTTCCGAGCCGGTCAAAATCGCACCGCCTTGTGCGCCTTTTTCACGCAGCAGCGTGGTCAGGCGGCGGGTGTCGATGTCGGCGATGGCGACGGTTTTGTTGCGCACCAGATAGTCGTGCAGGCTTTCGGAGGCGCGGAAGTTGCTGTGCAGCAGCGGCAGGTCGCGAATAATCAAGCCTGCGGCATAAACGCTGTGGCTTTCTTCGTCTTCGGCGTTGGTGCCGGTATTGCCGATGTGGGGGTAGGTGAGGGTAACGATTTGTTTGCAGTAGGACGGGTCGGTCAGGATTTCCTGATAGCCGGTCATGGAAGTGTTGAACACGACTTCGCCGGAAGTCGAACCTTCGTAACCGATTGATGTGCCGTGAAATACGCTGCCGTCAGCGAGAACGAGAAGAGCCGGAGTGGTCATGATGGAATCCTGTTTGGTTTTCCTGATGGAATATTTGGAGAGGCCGTCTGAAAGAAACGGTTGTTTGCGGGCGCGGCCTTTGGACCGGCAGACATCCGGTTTGGGCCGTTGTAAACGCTGCCGCACGACCGATTGTCAACAAACCCGAATATCGGTTAAAAAAAAACACGCAACGCATCCAAAATATCTGCGTCAACGTGCTTTTTCAGACATACCATAATATGCCTTAGAAGCAACACATTTTAAGTCAAAATAGGGCCGGATTCAAGGGAGAATTGGACTTGGCGGCGGTTCGGGCGGAATCTGATCGGAGTGAATGATGTAATTTTTTTATTTTTATTCATGGTGTTATATGTATAAAAGGCATAAGGCCGTCTGAATGTATGTTTCAGACGGCCTTATGCCTTTATTTTTAGGGAGAGGGGGCATTGCTGCTTTTTTGTCGGATGAGAGGCTTTGGGAGTGAATAAATTTAGAGTTAATCGGTATATTTTGCGGATTATCGGGTAAATTGAAGTCATTAGGTAATGTAACAAGAAAAATAATCATGTTAAAAATTTTATTTAGCAGCAGAAGTATATGAAAAGCTGGATAATTTTTACGAAAAATACTCATCTGTGATAAAATAAACATGCCGCAAAATAACAATATCCCAATTTGAAAAACAGCATCAGATATACTTGTTTGACCTAATATTTCCTGAATTTAGCCCCATCCGATTTACAGATATCTGAAACCGAACCAACTTTTTGGGTTTGCCGGCCAGTTCGGTTTCCGTAACGACAATATAAAGCGACACATTATGAAATTTACGACCAAACAGCCCCGCCTCAGCGTTCCGCTGCGTCCGATGATTTGCAGCATCGCCTCCGCCTTGTCCCTGTTCAGCCTTGAGGCTCATGCGCAATTCGCGTCTACTCCGCTGTATCTTCAAAACGATTCTTCAAGTGCCGGCCAGCTTGGCGTTAAACACAACATCATGTTGTTTATCGATGATTCCGGCAGTATGAAATGGATTCCAGGTGAGAAAAGGCCTCCTAGGTATTACGGAGAAAAATCGCGCCTTGCCATTACCAAAAGCGTATTGAACAAGGTTTTGGACAAATACCAAGATCAGTTCAACTGGAGCCTGCAGACGCTGCACAACAACGGCCGTACGGACACGGCGGATTTTAAAACGCCGTGGAAATCCGTGAAAGACAGGGTGGACGGTATCGAAGCGGCTAACGGTACGCCGACGACGCGCCGTTATTACGAAATTGTCAGCGGTATTGTTATGCCGAGCGTGGAATACCGTTGCCAGAAGGCATTTGTCGTCCTGATGTCCGACGGTGATGCGAACCTGAGTCAGGCATGCGGCCGTTATTCTTCCTCCAGAAACCGTTCGTTCGTCTATCCGGCAGGATATGCGTATGATGACTATTTCGGCCGGCAGCATGCGGGAGCTTGCCGTGATATTGACGGCGGCTCGTATGATACTTTCTGGGATAGGAATACGGGTTTGTCGTTTTTCAGCCGGAAATTGTCCTCCATCGATTTTAAAACCAGCGGACTGGATAAAGCGGGAAAAAGCTGGCAAGGCGATCCTAAAGACCCTAAAACAGCTAAAAATCCCAATGGTTTCAGAGACCAGTTGGTACAGACGTTTACCATCGGTTTCGGTCGGGATATTTCGTCGGCAGGGCGGAACTATCTGACCAATGGAGCCAGCCGTGATGATTATTATTTCAGCGCGGAAAGTGAAGACGATTTATATCGTGCTTTCGACACCATTACCGACAGTATCAAAGATGAAAGCCAAAACGTCGTTATTGAGACGACGGGTACGACCGCACCTGCCGTAACCAACAGCGGCATCAGCGGGATGGCGGCCAATGTACAGCTTGATACCGGTTCGTGGAGCAGCCGTTTGCAGTTTTACAGCATTAATCCGTCGACCGGCGCGGTTGTTGATAAAACCCAATTCAAATCCCCTTTGTTCAGCGAACGTAAAGTGCTGATTCATGACGGTAAAAATGTCCATTGGGCAAATGAAACCAATAAATACGGCAGCGATGCCTATTTTGGTTTGACCAAAAAAGCAAATGAATGGAAAGGAGCATTGATTCCTTGGCTGGCCCGTTCGGCCGCCGACAGTACCATCGCGGGATGGTACAAAGAGGCATCGGGATACAGCCAGAATTACCGCATCAGGGAAACCAGTCCATCCGACAAACGCAATATGGGCGACATTGTCGACAGTCCAGTATTAACCATAGGTGGCGCATCTTCAGACGGCCTCTTGAACGGACGTAACGAGTTTATGGTAACTGCCGCCAATGACGGTATGGTGTATCTGTTCCAAAGCAGGGACGAAACAAATCCTTACAGTCTCAAACTGAACTATATCCCGGCCGGTATGGAACGCGGCGCGAATTACGGCGGTAAAAATGTAGCCGAAACCTTGAAAGACGTGGCGCATGAGAAATATGGCAGTGATACCGCCCATCCTCATCGTTACTTGGTCAACGGCGGTATTGTCGTGCGCCGGACTGCCGAAGATGCCGAAGCCGGAATCAAAGATCGGCAATCATTCCTGTTCGGTGCAATGGGGCAGGGCGGGCGTGGCGCGTATGCGCTCAACATCGGTGGTAAAAACCGAGCAACCGGTGATTCGGTGGGCCTGAATGCAGCGTCAACAGCTTGGAATACGAAAGTGCCGCTGTTTGAAACGGCCAAAGGCGAAAACAATACGCTGAACTATACCGTCGGTACGCCGCAAATCGGTCGTATCGCATTGGAACGAAACAGTGACGGCACTGTGAAGAGCGGAAGCAGAAAAATCAAAACCGGTAATAAAACGGAAGAAAAGGTACGTTACCGAAATACACGTTATGCGGGTTTCTTGGCAAACGGTTATTTGATGACCAAAGGCGGTCAAACCGAATCTGCATTATATATCTATGATATGTTGGGCCAAGATGCCGACAGCGGCATTTCAGAAGGAACCGCTGCGGGAACCCTGATTAAAAAACTCATAGCCGGTAGCACGACGCAAGGTTTGTCTGCGCCGACGCTGGTGGATGCCGATTTTGACGGTATTGTCGATGTGGCTTACGCAGGCGATTACGCAGGCAATATGTATCGTTTCGATTTGCGCGGCGAAGATGCGACCAAATGGTCGGTGAAAAAAATCTTTTCAGGTTCGGCAGGCCAACCGGTTACTTCCGCTCCTGCAGTGTCACGTTATGCCGCCAATAAATATGTCGTGATTTTCGGTACCGGTAGCGATGTGTATCAGGATGATGTCGGCGATAAAATCCGACAGGCAGTCTATGGTATTTATGACGACCTGAGTCTGACAGGAAAAGAGGTAACCGCAGCAACGTCCGGGGATTTGGTGGAGCAGACATTGTCCGAGACCATAGATGCAAGCGGCAAAACCCTGCGTGAAATTACCAGCGACAACCAAATAGGCGATAAAAAAGGTTGGATGGTCAAACTTGGAGAGAAAGACGGTGAACGAGTGGTGGTTAAACCGACAATGATTCTGCGCACAGCGGTTATCAGCACGCGGATTTACGACCAAAAAGTGGAAACAAGCGGTGGTTTAGGCGATCCATGTTCTATCGACAGCCACAAAACAGCAACTTCGAGCAGTAGCTGGATTTTGGCACTGAATGCGAAAACAGGCGGCAAGTTGAGTAAAAACGATGCCTATGTCAATTTCCTGAAGGCCGGCAAACCGGCGCTGTATTATGCCGGTTTGAAACAGGAAGGAATCACCAGCTTTACCTACATGGATGGTTCCAAAACCGATGATTCGCCCGTAACGCGTGACGGAGACAGCGGCGGTTCGGGTACGGATCAGAAATACAAGGCGCCCAATAGCGAAATTCCGAACAATTCCTGCTTCAGCAAAAAAACAGTACGGGTGTTGTTGACCAACAAAAACCAGAGTTTTGGTATTGGCGGCCGTATTTGCGGCTTACGTCGGCTTTCATGGCGTGAGGTTTTCGACGCCACCAAAGACAGATAATGTTGACTAAATATACTTAATCTTGTGTTATTAGATAAGGCCGTCTGAAACTGAGTTTTCAGACGGCCTTATCTATAAAGAAAGTTATATTTCATAATTTTGAATAACCTGATGGATTTTACCGAAGAAATAGTACAGTCATTGTTGCTATATAACCACTCGGTGCAAATTAATACCGTTAATCTTATCTTGTGGTATTCATACATGATAAAATCAGATCACATAAATCAGTATGTATGCAGGATGTGATTGAGTCATCTTAATCGGTTCTGCCGGATAATTTGGGAATATTTCGTTACTTTAAATACATATTGATTCCGGTTGTAAATTATGAATTTGTAACCATTCGTTATAATTATAAAAAGGGAAATCATGAAAAATATCAAAATACCTTCGGGTTTTCGCAGCCCGTTGCGTCCAATGATTTACAGCGTGGCCTCCGCCTTGCTTTTTATCAGTCTTGAAGCACATGCTCAGTTCTCACCCACTCCGCCGTATCTGCAAAATGAATCTTCTACCAAGGGGCAACTCACGGTAAAACATAACATCATGTTGCTTATCGATGACTCAGGCAGTATGGAATATGTCCCTGAAATTGATTATAAGCCTGGTGAGTATGATTATTATCATAGGCGGTATATCACGGGAACATCGCGTCTGGATATAACAAAAAATGTTTTGAACAAAGTATTGGATAAATACCAAGACCGTTTTAACTGGAGTTTGCAGACATTACATAATAACGGGCGAACTGATACTCAGGATTTTTCGTCGCCTTGGCGGACAATAAAAAACAAAGTGAACGGCATACGCGCGGAAAACGGTACGCCGACCACCCGACGTTATTATGAAGTGGTCAGTAATATTGTGATGCCGAATATCAAATACCGCTGTCAGAAAAGCTATGTCGTACTGATGTCGGATGGTGATGCTAATTTGAGTTGCAATATTTATGATTATTGGGGGCGGCCAAGATACAGAATAAGTCCGTTTGAATATAATAATAGATATTATTATTCAGATTACTATGGGCGTAGTATTTGGAGTGCCGGTACGGATGCTTATAAATATTTCGGGAAAAAATCTGGTGGGGGGTGTTACGACCAAAAGGGCGGTGCTTATGATACCTTTTGGGACAGAGAAGACGGCTTGGCATTCTTCAGTAGAACATTAGCAACCAAAGACATCAAAGTGGGCGGTAAGGATAAAGCCGGAAAAAGCTGGGATGGTGATTACAGCGATCCTAGGGGTACTAATTTTAAAAATCAATTGGTGCAGACCTATACGGTCGGTTTCGGTTCCGGAATCAGTGCTACGGGCGAAGCCTATCTGAGGAACGGGGCAAGCGGAAGCAATAACTATTTCAATGCTAGGGATGAAAACGGATTATTCGCTGCTTTTGATGCGATTACCGACAGTATTGCCAATGACAGTAAAAATGAGATCATTGAAGCCGAAGGAACCGTCTCTCCGGCGGTAACAAGCAGCGGCATCAGCGGGATGGCGGCCAATGTGCAACTGGATTCCGGTTCGTGGAGCAGTCAGTTGCAATTTTTCCGCATTGATAAGCAAACGGGGGAAGTCAATACCTCGGGGGCGGATATTAGATATCCGTTATTTACCGAGCGTAAGACGCTGATTAATACGGACGGCAAAAATGTTTATTGGGTGAATGAAACCGGCAAATATGGCAGTGATGCCTATTTCGGATTGACCAAAAAGAAAGACGAATGGAAGAATGCTTTGATGCCGTGGGTAACACGCTCAAGTCAAGACAATACCATCAAAAACACATATTCCGAAGCGACCGGCTACAGCCAGAATTACCGTTTGCGTGAGACATCGCCTTCAGATAAGCGCAATTTGGGCGATATTATCGACAGTTCGGTATTAACCGTCGGCGGCGGGCAAACAACGGATGGGCTGGTAGACGGACGGAATGAATTTTTGGTTACCGCTGCCAATGACGGCATGGTTCATTTGTTTCAAAGCAAAAACGATACCCATCCATATAGCCTGAAACTCAGTTATATTCCGGGCGGTATGGAAAGGGACGCAAGCTACGGCGGTAAAAATATTGCCGAAACCCTGAAAGAAGTGGCTCATGAGAAATACGGCAGAGATGCTTCTCATCCCCACCGTTATCTGATTAACGGCGGTATTGTCGTACGCCGTACCGCTGAAGATGCCGAAGCAGGCATAATCGGTCAGCAGTCGTTCCTGTTCGGCACAATGGGACAAGGCGCGCGCGGTGCTTACGCACTCAATATCGGCGGCAAAGATCGAACTACGGGTAAGGCCGTCGGACTGAATGCTCCGGAAAGCACCTGGGATAAGCAAATCCCTTTGTTCGAAACCGAAAAAGGTGAAAACAACCAGTTAGGCTATATCGTAGGTTCTCCGCAGATCGGCCGCATTGCGCTGGAGCGCGAAGCAGACGGGGCAGTAAAGTCGGCAGAAAGGGAAATAACGGTAAACAATAAAAAAGAGAAAAAAGTTCGTTATAAAAATACCCGTTACGCAGGTTTCTTATCAAACGGTTTTGCACTTACTAAAGGCGGGGTAAAAAACGAATCGGCCCTGTATATCTACGATATGCTGGGGCAGGATGCGGACAGCGGTGCTTACGGAGGCAACGAGGCCGGCACATTGATACAAAAAATCGTGGCTGATAACAGTTCGGCGCAAGGTTTGTCCGCCCCGACACTGGTGGATGCCGATTTCGACGGCATTGTCGATGTGGCATATGCAGGCGATTATAAAGGCAATATGTACCGTTTTGATTTGCGGAGTACCGATAAGTCCAAATGGTCGGTTAAGAAGATCTTTTCGGGATCGGCGGCACAACCGATTACTTCCGCACCTGCAATATCACGCTATGGTTTCAACAAGTATGTCGTGATTTTCGGCACCGGCAGCGATATTTATCAAGAGGATGTCGACGATAAAAACCGGCAGGCGATTTACGGCATTTACGATGATTTGAACCTTCAAGGGGATAAGGTTGTTGCGGCGGAATCGAAAGATTTGTTGGAACAGGAGTTGAGTGAAATGACTGTCGACGGAAAAACAGTACGACAGATTACCACGAATAACCAAGTTGGTTCCAATCACAAAGGCTGGGTGGTGAAACTCGGTGCGGATGATGGCGAGCGTATAATCGTTAAACCGACCATGATTCTGCGCACGGCGATTGTCAGCACGCGAATTTATAACCAGAAAAAAGAAAAAATCAGCAGTTCGGGTGATCCTTGTTCGATAGACAGTTACAAAACTGAAACAATGAGTAGTAGCTGGATATTGACATTGAATGCCCTGACGGGAGGAAAACTGGATAAATACGATGCGCATTTGACCATCCTTCGGGCCGAAGGTGAGGCAACGGATACATATTATGCCGGGTTGCAAAAGGAAGGAATTACCAGTTTCACCTATATGGATAGCGCGAAATTAAACGATTCGCCCGTTACCGCCGATGGAGACAGCGGCGGTGCGGGTACCGATCAAGCCTATAAAACGGCAAATAATGAAATTCCGAACAACACTTGTTTTGGAAAAGATACGCTGCGTGTGCTGCTGACCAACAAAAACGAAAGTTTTAATGTCAGGGGGCGGATTTGCGGGGTACGCCGGCTTTCTTGGGGTGAGATTTTTTAGAGTCGTACTTTACAACAGAGGCCGTCTGAAATTTTTCAGACGGCCTCTGTTTTCAATAAATGATTGATTGTATAGTTATTTTAGTCATGCAGCTTTGCGGCCTCCAACGTATTTTCCAGCAACGTAGCGATGGTCATCGGCCCAACCCCGCCGGGCACGGGAGTAATCATGGACGCCCGTTCTTTTGCAATATCAAATTCAACGTCGCCGCACAGGCTGCCGTCTTCCAGCCGGTTGATGCCGACATCAATAACGACGGCCCCGGGTTTAATCCAGCTTCCCTTGACGAAATTCGGGATACCGACGCCGACAACCAAAATATCTGCTGCACCGACTTCCGCGGCCAGATTTTCCGTTGCACTGTGGCAGACGGTTGTTGTGGCGCGTGCCAGCAGCATTTCCAATGCCTGCGGTCGGCCGACAATGTTGGAAGCACCGACGATCACGGCTTTTTTACCTTTAGGGTCAATATGGTAGGACTCCAACAACGTCATCACACCTTTTGGAGTGCAAGGGCGAAGCAGCGGTTTTTTAACGGCCAGCCGGCCGACGTTGTAGGGATGGAAGCCGTCTACGTCCTTATGCGGCAGAATGTGTTCCAGTATATCTTGGCTGTCGATATGGGCAGGGAGCGGGAGCTGGACCAGAATGCCGTCCACTTTCGGGTTGTCATTCAGTTGTTGCACCAGTTGCAGCAACTCTTCCTGTGTGGTGGAGGCAGGCAGTTCGTAAGACAGTGATTCGATTTGCGCCTGTAGGCAGGCTTTTTTCTTGTTGCGCACATAAACTGCGCTGGCAGGATCGTCGCCGACGAGGATTACCGCCAGGCAAGGCACACGCAGCCCCGCAGCGGTGCGTTCCTGAACGGCTTGAGCCACAGATGCCAGACGTTGTTGCGAAACTTCTTTACCATTGATGAGTTGGGCGGTCATGATGGTTTCCCCTAGCTTGGATGAAATAAAAGTTAAACGGTTGCCGGAGATTATAGCCAAATAATTTTGTTTTTTATATGGTGCAACGAGGTGGTTAACGGGCGGTCATGCTGCTTTCTGTTGTTTTTCAGACGGCCTCTATCATAAACGGCTTGGAGAAGGTTTGAGTAAATATTAAATAAAAATAATAAGATAAAATTTGTTAGTATGGATGTAGGTTAAATTTGTTGACTGGGTATGCAAACGCCTGTATATTTCGCACTTTCAGTCGGGGCGTAGCGCAGCCCGGTTAGCGCATCTGCTTTGGGAGCAGAGGGTCGTGAGTTCGAATCCCACCGCCCCGACCACCATGAAAGTTATTCAGCACGATACGGCAAGAGCGCCCGTAGCTCAACCGGATAGAGCACCGACCTTCTAAGTCGGGGGTTACAGGTTCGATTCCTGTCGGGCGTGCCAAAAGTTTTATGGTGGCTGTAGCTCAGTTGGTAGAGCCCCGGATTGTGATTCCGGTTGTCGTGGGTTCGAGCCCCATCAGCCACCCCAGATAAAAGCCCGCATGATTATGCGGGCTTTTTCTATGGCTTATTCTTTTGCTGAACATGTTATCCGGTTTGTCTGCTCGGTTCGTTGCGTGCCGGAAGGATTGATCAGGCCGTCTGAAAGGCCGCGTCTATACGGGTGAACTCAAGTTTCGCTCAGACAAAGGCTTTCAGACGGCCTTTGCTTTTCCTTTGTTCCGCGTTTCTGTATTATGCCGCCTATCGATAAATTATTGGAAAATATCATGTCCGAATGGCCGTTACCCGCTTTCGAGCAGAAAATCTGTCCGCCTGAAGAGCTAGCCGCGCGCTTGGCTGCGTTGCCGCGTCCGCTGGTGTTTACCAACGGCTGTTTCGATATTTTGCACCGCGGCCATGTTACCTATCTGGCGCAGGCTAAGGCGACAGGCGCGTTTTTGATATTGGCGTTAAATACCGATGCTTCCGTGCGCCGGTTGGGCAAAGGAGACGACCGCCCTGTCAATCCGCTGGAAAACCGTGCCGCCGTTGCTGCCGCGCTGGAAAGTGTGGATTTGGTAACATGGTTCGACGAAGATACGCCCGCCGAACTGATTGAGTTGGTGAAGCCGGATATTTTGGTTAAAGGCGGCGATTGGGCGGCGGATAAAATCGTTGGAGCCAAGGAAACGCTGGCGCGCGGCGGCAAGGTGTATTCGATTCCTTTCCTGCATCAGACCTCGACCACCAAAACATTGGCGAAAATCCGTGCCGGAGAGGCGGCGGAGAAATGACGGTGTTTAAGCAGCGCCACTGGCAACTGCTGGCCGCCCTTTCAGACGGCCTGCCGCAGCATGTGTCGCAACTGGGACGTTTGGTAGGGATAAAGCCGCAGCAGTTAAACGGTTTCTGGCAGCAGATGCCGCCGCATATCCGCGGCTTGTTGCGCCAGCACGACGGGCAGTGGCGGTTGGTGCGGCCGCTGGCGATATTCGATGAAGCCGGTTTGGATGCCGTCGGCAGGAAACACGGATTTCAGACGGCCTTGGAACAGGAATGTACTTCCAGCAACGATGTGGTGCTGGATCGGGCACGTAGGTCGGCTGATGGGGCACATAAATTTTTATGCGTCGCCCATTTTCAGAGCAAAGGACGGGGGAGGCAGGGCAAAAGCTGGCATAACCGTTTGGGCGAATGTCTGATGTTCAGTTTCGGCTGGTCTTTCGACAGGCAGCAGAACGAGTTGGGCGCGCTTGCCCTAGCAGCGGCGCTTGCATGTAACCGTGCTTTGGCCAAACTGGGCTTGGCGACGCAAATTAAATGGCCGAACGATTTGGTGGTCGGACGCGACAAATTGGGCGGGATTTTAATCGAAACCGTCCGTACGGGAGGGAAAACCGTTGCCGTCGTCGGTATCGGTATCAATTTCGTGTTGCCGAAGGAAGTGGAAAATGCGGCTTCCGTACAGGCGCTTTTTCAGACGGCCTCACAAAAAGGCGTATCGGCGGCGCAGTTGCTGGACAGCCTGCTGGACGAACTGAATATTGCACTGATGCAGTTCGGCGAGTATGGATTCGAACCGATGCTGGCCGATTACCAGGCCGCCAGCCGCGATCAGGGGCGGCCGGTCATTCTGTTGCAAGAAGAGCGGGTGATTCACGAGGGAACGGTTGCCGGAGTTACGGGGCAGGGAGCGTTGCGGCTGAACACGCGGGAGGGGGAAAAGACCATCGTCAGCGGTGAAATCAGCCTGCGACCCAATGATAATCCCGTGCCTGTACAGCCTGTCTGCAACGACCGTTATTTACTGTTGGACGGCGGCAACAGCCAACTCAAATGGGCATGGGTGGAAAACGGCGCTTTCCACGAAGTCGGTCGCGCGCCGTACCGCGATTTGAGCAGGCTTGGCGAAGAATGGGCGGCGCGGGGTGGCGAGGACGTCAAAATCGTCGGTTGCGCCGTTTGCGGCGACGCGAAAAAGGCACTGGCCGAGGCGCAACTGATGCGGCCGGTGGAATGGTTGGCGTCGATGGCTCAAGGACTGGGCATCCGAAACCATTACCGCAATACGGTGGAACACGGTTCCGACCGCTGGTTCAATGCGCTGGGCAGCCGCCGTTTCAGCCGGAACGCCTGCGTCATCGTAAGCTGCGGCACGGCGGTTACCACAGATGCGCTGACCGATGACGACCATTATCTCGGCGGTACGATTATGCCCGGATTCCACTTGATGAAAGAGGCGATGGCCTTGAAAACGGCCAACCTCAACCGTCCTATCGGAAAAGTGTACCCGTTCCCGACCACCACCTCCAATGCGTTGGCCAGCGGCATGATGGATGCAGTATGCGGCGCATTGATGGTGATGCATGGCCGTCTGAAAAACAAAATCGGTTCGGATAAACCGGTGGACGTGGTGATTACGGGGGGCGGTGCGGCCAAAGTCGTTCAGGCGCTGCCGGAGGCTTTTGTTTTGGACAATACGGTAAAAATTGTAGATAATCTCGTTATTTACGGCTTACTCAACTGGATAGAACAAAAATGAAATGGTTATTTGCATTGCTGGTGGCGTTGAATCTCATCGTCTTCGGCGGAATGGTGGCGTACCGCATGACGGTGAAGCAAAATCAGACTGTGGTGCAGGCCTCCGCACCGTTGGAAGGCGGCACACACGAATTGGCACGTCCCGAATCACTGACCCCGAAATCGACAACCCCTGCATCCGCCCCCGACAGTGTGCCCGAATGGGTGGCGCAGTCTGAAAGCAATGCCGCAGTGGCCGAACGCAAAACGGAAAAAACAGAAGAGTCCCAAGCCGTAGAGCGGCGTGTTGAAAACGAACAAGATAAAAAAGTACGGGAGGAGCAGGAGGCCAAGGCAAAAGAAAAAGAGAAAAAAGAGCACGAAGAAAAACTCAAACGGGAACGGGAAAAAGAACGGAAAGAAAAAGCGGCGGAAAACCAGAATACCGCATCAGAGGCAGGCAAACCGGCACAACAACAATGTTCGACCGCCACGGTTGTGATAGACGAAGACGATTACCACCGTATCAAAGGATTGCTCGGCAGATGGCCTCACGCCGCAACCCGCAGCGTTGAGAAACGCACACCGAAAAAAAGCGCTCAGAAACCGTCGAAGAATTACCGTGTGCTGATTTCCACCGGCGGCGATGCCGTAGCGCAACTGGAAAACCTGAATGCGAAAGGTTTCAGCGGTACGCTGCATAACGGAGAAATCAGCGTGGGTGTTACCCACAGCCGTTCGGCCGCACAAATCATCATCTCGCGTCTGTCCAGTGCTAATATCGGCGGCGCGCGTATCGTTGAAGATGAGGAGGGTGGCGGTGCTTCCGACGGTGCATTGAGTGTGGCGCGGATGCATATTACCTTCATGTCGGTTGACGGTCGTATGGCGCAGGATATTAATAACGTGGTCGGGCGCTACGGCAAACTGAATGTGAAAAACTGCAAATAAACCAAGTATAGGCCGTCTGAAACGGATGAATCGAGTTCTGTAAAAGCAGCAAAGCAATGCTTGAAAACACAAAACCCGCAGTGTGAAACAGCGGGTTTTGTGTTTTTCGGTTTTGAGTATCTGATATAAAGGGAACAGTATTTCTCGTATATGCGCACTCCGAAGGGTAAATGAATGAAGAGGGATAATCGTTTGTTTAATGACTCGCAGCAGAACGGCTTTCGAGTGAAAGTCATTATACGCTAATAAAAATTATTATCAATAGCAAATCAAGGATTAAAAGGTTGGTGTAGGTAACCTGTTGTAATAAAAGGATATAAATTTATCTCTTCGGGTTGGTAAACTCAAAAGATGTGATAGATTCCGACTAATCGTCGTCCCAAGGGTTGCCGAATACCGTATAATCCAAGCAATTTAATCAAGGGGCCGTCTGAAACCATGCAGCAAACCTATCCAACCGTCCGACACAACCTGCTCGAAGCCAATCACTTGTCCCCGGAGCTGCTCGCACGCAGCCTGAGTATCATCGGCGGCCGCAAGGTTGATTATGCCGATATTTATTGCCAACATACCGCATTTGAAAGCTGGCATTTGGAAGAGGGAATCGTCAAATCCGGCAGTTTCCAAATCGAACAAGGGGTGGGGGTGCGTGCCGTATCGGGTGAAAAAACCGCATTTGCCTACGCCGACAGCCTGTGTATCGATTCGATTAACCGTTCGGCCCATGCCGTGCGCGTCATAGGAGCAGGTGGCGGCGAACAACATATACGCGTTCCCGCTGTGAAGCACGGCAAACAGGTACACTCAGGTTTCGACCCCATTGCCAGCCTTGATTCCGCTGCCAAAGTCGCTCTTTTAAACAAAGTCGAAACCCTCGCCAAAGCCGCCGACCCTCGCATTGTGCAAGTGATGGCGGGGCTGACCTGCGAATACGACATGATTTACATCGCCCGCCTCGACGGCAGGCACGCCGCCGACATCCGTCCGATGGTGCGCCTGAACGTTACCGTCATCGCCAAACAGGGCGACAGGCGCGAACAGGGTGGCGCGGGCGGTGGCGGACGCTACGACTTGGCTTATTTTGATGAAACTTTGGTGCGGCAGTTTGTCGATTCCGCCGTCAAACAAGCCCTGATTAATCTCGAATCCCGCCCTGCGCCCGCAGGCGAAATGACCGTTGTCTTGGGTAACGGCTGGCCGGGCGTGTTGCTGCATGAAGCCGTCGGGCACGGCTTGGAAGGCGATTTCAACCGCAAGGAAACCAGCGTCTTTTCAGGCAGAATCGGTGAGCGCGTTGCCGCCAAAGGCGTTACCGTCGTTGATCAGGGCGACATCGCCGACAGACGCGGTTCGCTCAATATCGACGACGAAGGCAATGAAACACGCCGCACCGTATTGATTGAAGACGGCATCTTGGTCGGCTATATGCAGGACGAAACCAACGCCCGCCTGATGGGTACGCAATCCACAGGCAACGGTCGCCGCGAAAGCTACGCCTCCGCCCCTATGCCGCGCATGACCAACACCTTCATGGAAAACGGCGGCTACGAACCCGACGAAATCATCGCGTCCATCGACAAAGGCATTTACGCCGTCAACTTTGGCGGCGGACAAGTGGATATCACCAGCGGCAAATTCGTCTTCAGCGCATCCGAAGCGTGGTGGGTAGAAGGCGGCAAACTGCAATATCCCGTCAAAGGCGCGACCATCATCGGCAACGGTCCTGAAGTGTTGAAACATGTTTCCATGATAGGCAACGATACCGCGTTGGATAGCGGTGTCGGCGTGTGCGGCAAAGACGGACAAAGCGTTCCTGTCGGCGTTGGACAACCGACCTTGCGGATTGATGCCGGGCTGACCGTCGGCGGCAGTGAAATCTGATTTTTATCGGAACATAGGGTAGAAGAGAATTGGGTTGAAAATAAAAAAGCGGCTGCATTTCTAATGCAGCCGCTTTTTTATTTTCGGAATGGGTGTTTTACAGATGCCATTTTGTTTTGCCGAAACTATCATGTTTGTTGGAATATGTTTCCCGCGCGGCAGGTAAAGCGGCGGCGCTACACTTGACATAAACGGTTTCAGACGGCCTCATCAATATTGCAGGCTTTTTCGACGGAATCTTCGGAAAGTTTACTTGGCTGTAAAAGCTGCCGTTGATTTGGGTTACGTTGATGTGGTACATGCGGTAGGCGTGGAAGATGTCTTTGTCTGGTGCAGTGGGATTGTGCCAAAATTCCGCCAGCGGGGCTTGGTCGGTTAGGCCGGGAATATCATAGTGGGCGCGCCCCAATGTTTTGACGGGCATATTGTGGATGAGGGCGGAGAGGCCGCTGGTGCTGTTGAGGGTGACCATACCCGCCCCGCTGCGTAGGAAGACGGGGAGCGGTACGTCGTGAACATAGGTAATCCTGCCCTTGAGAGAGGGATGCTTTTTGACGAAAGCCCTGATGTCTTTTTCATAATCGATAAAGCCGCGGTCCATCGGGTGGTGTTTGACAATCAGGTGGGTGTCGCTGGGGGCATGGGTGGCAAACGAAGTCAGGACATGCAGCAGGAAGCTGCGTACTGAAGAAAAGTCGCAGTGGACGCGCACTTGGCTGTCGTTGAACACTTGCAGCGGCACGATGAAGAACCGGCCGTATTTTCCTGCTCTGACGTGTCTGGTCATAAAACGGTCTTCCAGCCAGTAGTTGAGCCGTTTGCAGGCGGACATTGTCCATAATTTGATATAGTGGCCGAGCTGGACGGGACGATGGTGGATGTAGTTCGGATAGTGTTTCCGTTTCAGGTTGGATTGGTAATAGTAGCGCATGGCGGTTTTCGCCACGGGCATGAAGCCGCAGGGGACAGCGGGCGGTTCGCGGTATTGTTGTTGCGGCAGGCGCGGGTAGGCCTCCATGAAGAAATCGGCATCGCGCGGCAGCGGGGAATAGGCGTTGACGCCCGATTTTTCCAACGTGATGAAGTAGGGCCGCAGATAGCCTTCTTCAAACGCCCAAAAAGTAATGTTGTCCCGTTCGGCAACGGTGCGGGCGAGGATGTGATAGGGACGGGTGTCGCCGAAACAGACGACGGCCTGAATGCGGTGTCGGGCGATATAACCGGCAAGGTAGGTGGAAAAATCGTCGTAGCTGCCGCGGTAGGATGAGGTATGCGGAATGGTTTGCGGGTAGAACCAGTCGTCTCCGCCGTTGAAATTGAGTTTATGGACGGTTTTGCCGTGTTCGTTGGAAAGCCACTCGGAAAAGCGGCGGAAGAAGTCGCCGACAGGCCCTTGCAGCAGCAGGATGTTGTCAGCGGTGTCAATCAGCTCGTGAAGATTGCTTTTGATGGGCTGGTTCATGGATTGTAAAGGCGTCGTAAGTTGTCAAACCGCATAGTAGTAAAGTGCAGGCATATCGTTTCGGATGTATGCCTGCTTTTTATTTGAGTGTTTATCCGTATCGGGAACAATGGATAATGGGGTAAGAATACGATGAATTAAGGGTGCGGGTAAAGGATTGTTTCGCACGTCATTTATGAATATGGAATTAAATAGCCAATAAAATCTAGCATTTATAATAAAGAACGGTATAGTTGACGGATTTTTCCGATTTGTTTTTCAAACCAGTTTCGATACAAATTTGTGTTGTTTTTTTGCAAATTTTTTTGATTTTTTAATATTTCGACTGCTGTCGCCGCATCGATGAAGTGATGCTTTTCCGGATGGACGTAGTCCGGGTAGTAAACCAGGGTTCCGGTGATAAGCTGCCATAATTCGAGCCTGCGGCTGCGGCGTTCGATGGGAAGCAGGTCTTGGGTCAGCCCCCATCCGGCATAAAACGGCAGGCCGTAGCAGCATACTTTTTTGCCGCGCAACAGGGCTTCGAAGCCGGTGAGCGAGGTCATGGTATGTACTTCGTCGGCGTATTGCAGACAGGTCAGGATGTCGGTTTCGGGGGCGGTTTGGTCGGCGTAACGCGCGGCATCTTCGGCGCTGATGTGGCCGGTGCGGTTGCCGCTGACGACGTCGGGATGGGGTTTGTAGATGATATAGGCGTCGGGATGGCGTTCGCGCACGGTTCGGAGCAAATCCAGATTGCGGCGGATTTGTGGCGAACCGTGGCGGATGGAAGCGTCGTCTTCGACTTGGCCAGGAACGAGGATGACGGTCTTATCCGTCGGCGGCACGGTGAAGTTTGCGTTACCGACGTTGTATTTGCTGATGCGGTTTTCCGTCAATGCTTTTTGCAGCACTGAGGCCGTCTGAAAATCGTGTTCGTTGAATGTTTGGTTTTGCAGGATGTGTTCGAGTCGGGACGATGTTTCGGCATTGAAATAGATGCCCATGTCGTCGGTTACCAGCGACAGCGGCGGCACGAGGTTGGAACCGAGTCCGACCGAGCGGATAAAGCCGTCCTCCATGCGCAAAAGCGGGATGTTGTGTTGCTCGGCAAAACGGACGATGGCGTCTTTGCCGTTGCCCCAGGCGAGAATGCGCGCATTGTCGGGCAACTTCATTTCTGCCAGTTTATCGGTGGAGGGAATAAATTTCAGACGGCATGAAGGGACGTTGAAAAACGGTTTCATTACTGCGCGTTTCCATAGCGACATGCCTACGCAGTATAGTTCGCCGCGCAGTTTGTCGTTTTTGCGTTTGACAGTGGCGAGATAGTCGATGACGTCGAAAAGGCTGCCTGCTTCGCCGGTGTTGGGGTTGAGGTAACGGCTGTATTGAAGATAGGCGGCGGCGAAGAGTTGCAGCAGGGTACGCGGTGCGCGGCGTTGGGATTGGGTGAGGCGGTTGATTTCAGGGTGGCGGTCGTCGCTCACGCCCCAACCGGCATACCAAGGCAGACCAAAGGTGGTCAGCGGTTTGCCGCACAGGAGGGCTTCGAAACCCATTTGCGAGGTTACGCAATAGACTTTATCAACGTTTTGCAACAAGGAAATAGGATTGATGTCTTCTGCCAGTATGCGAACGCGGTGCCGTTGCGCCAGTTGGGTCAGATAGCCTTGTTTTTTGCCGTACAAGACGTCAGGGTGGGTTTTGACCCAAATGTCGGCTTGTGGGTTTTCGTTTAAGGCCGTCTGAAACATGTGTTCGAATGTGGCTGCGTCCGCGCCGCCGTATCGTATCGCCATATCGCCGAGCGTTTGGTCGATGATGAGGACGGTTTCAGATTTGGATGGAACACGTAAAGGATGGCCGTCTGAAAGTTCTGGGGCGTGGTTATATTTGGACAGGCGGTGTTTCAGTATTAAATCAACGGCCTGTTGTGCTTGTTCCAAGGTTTCAGACGGCATGGCGTCGGCGGCCAGAATTAATTGCTCCAAACGCGAGGGACGGGTGGTGTCGTAGTAGATACCGATGTCGTCATATACGATGGAATACGGCGGGCAACCGGCCACACCCAGCCCGGGTGAACGTAAAAAACCGTCTTCAAGATTTAGAAGAGATAAGTTTGAAATTTTCGCTAATTTTCTACGATTCGGATGTTTTTTTCCCCAGAATAAGATGGTCTTAGTGGTTGGAATATTGTCTAAAAATAGTGCCAGTAAGTGGCGTTGTTTGAATAAACCGATTGTTGAAAGAATCATTTGGAATGATATGTTAATTATAAATCTGTTGGTTTTGAAATCTCATTTGCTTCGGTTTCGAAGTAGGCATCCATAAAATTACGAAAATGCAAGGCATAGTTTTTATCAGTATTGTTGCTACTTGAATCATTGATGCAAAAAGAGTGCGGCATATGGAGATATTTCTTTTTAAATAATAATTTCTTATATTGAGTTTGAGCGTGTGTGCTGCGGATATTGAAATAGTAGCAAACCTCGCGTTTCAGCGTGGCATGTCCGTCAAGATACATCAACCACGGCACTAAAAAACTGGCCATATTAAGTTCGGAATTGTGGCGGACTTTATTATTTAAGAAGGAATGTATTTCGTCTTCAAATAATGACCATGCTTTCTGAAAGGTTGTTTTCCGTAATGGTACATAAGTATGTACTAATGGAGTATCGATATTGACGCCGGAATAATAACTCTTTAATAACTTCAGGGCATGTTCTGATGCGGTCAAGGTAGGTGTAATAAGACCTCGGTGACGCATTTTTTGAAAACTCTTATTGGCGACAAATAATGATGCTAATCCATTACTTTCGAAAAAGTGGCTAGATGAAAGGTCTCTTGCAACAAAAACATCATCGTTAAAATAAATAAAATGCTCACTTAGATTAGGGATTTTATATAAATGTGCCTCAATTACATGGGAATTAAATGTTGGTAAATATTTATCATCAATAATTTGCGAGTGATTAATCAACTTGATTTTAGGGTGCGTATTTTCATTCAGCCATTGGGGCTTTTGATTCGCAGTAACGATAAAAATATTGCGGACCCATGGCATAAATTTTTGTACGGCTTTTATTGAGTAGAACAGTTCATTATGGTTGGAAAAGCGGGCGGGATCAGTTGCATATAAGCCGATGTTTTCTTGATTTATAGGCTGAAGTGTCTGGTGATATTGTTGTTGCCAATCTTTATCGGTATTGTCCACCCAGGTAAAAACAACATCGATCGGAAAGTTTGGAAGAATGTTTTCTGTAAGTGATGCCAGATTTTCATCGGCATTGATAAGCATGAATTCTTCAGTTTCGGGAATAGGCTGTTCAACGTTATAAGGAGGGAAACGTTTATTCAGATAATCCCTAAAAAAGATATGAGGTTCTCTAAAAAGTTTTCTGACTTTATTAGTGTTCATTTAAAACTTTCTAATGGGAAATCATAATATTACAATAAAAATAGGCAATCCGATTTGTTATGGATAAACATATGCTGCGAAATAGCGGCGGGTGGTGAGGCCCGCCTTATTTTGAGGTGGTTTAAAACGTTACCGCTTCCGCTAACACTTTACCTGCCAAGTCTTTGGGAGACAGGTTTGGTTCACCTTGGAGCGGCCAGTTTATGCCGACTGACGGGTCGTTCCAAATCAATGAATGTTCGGCTTTCGGGTTGTAATAATCCGTACATTTGTAGACGAACTCGGCCTCATCGCTCAAAACGTAAAAGCCGTGGGCGAAGCCTTCGGGTATCCACAGTTGGCGTTTGTTTTCCGCCGACAAGATTTCGCCCGCCCATTTGCCGAAAGTCGGCGAGCCTTTGCGCATATCAACGGCAACGTCAAATACTTCGCCGACGACGACGCGCACGAGTTTGCCTTGCGTATTTTCAGTTTGATAGTGCAGGCCGCGCAATACGCCTTTGCCTGATTTGGAATGGTTTTCCTGCACGAAGGTGCGGTCGCAGACGTTGGCCTTAAACCATTCGTCGCGGAAGGTTTCCATAAAGAAGCCACGCGCGTCGCCGAAGACTTGCGGTTCTAAAAGTTTGACTTCGGGGATGACAGTGTCGATGATTTTCATGTTTGTCCTTTGGGAACCGAGGCCGTCTGAAAGTATGGTCCTACGGTTTCGGTATTGTATGGTGGATTAAATTCAAATTAGTACGGCGTTGCCTTGCCTAGGCTTAAAGGAAACGATTTTTTTAAGGTACAGGAGCATCAAAGTGGATTGGTGCCTGTCTGAGGCTTCGTCACCTTGTACTGATTTGAATTTAATCCACTAATTTAATTTAGGCTGCACCAACTTTTTCAGACGGCCTTTGTTTGTTTTTTAGCAGGCGCAACAGATATTGGCCGTATTCGTTTTTCGCCATCGGCCGGGCCAGTTCTTCCAAGCGGCCGTCTGAAAGCCAGCCGTTGCGCCAGGCGATTTCTTCGAGGCAGGCGACTTGCAGTCCTTGGATGTTCTGCACGGTTTGGACGAATGAGGCGGCTTCGAGCAGGCTTTCGTGCGTACCGGTGTCCAGCCATGCGAAACCGCGCCCCAAAAGCTGCACCGACAGCGAACCGTCTTCCAAGTACATCTGGTTCAGGCTGGTGATTTCCAGTTCGCCGCGTTCCGACGGCTTAATCTGTTTGGCAAATTTGACGACGCGGCTGTCGTAGAAATAAAGGCCGGTAACTGCCCAGTCGGATTTAGGCTGTTGCGGTTTTTCTTCAAGAGACAACGCCTTAAAGTTTTCATTGAATTCGACCACGCCGAAGCGTTCGGGGTCTTTGACCTGATAGGCGAACACGGTTGCGCCGTAATTCCTGGCAGCGGCTTTTTGTAACATCTGGGTAAACGACTGCCCGTAAAAAATATTGTCGCCCAATACCAAACAGACATTGTCGTCGCCGATAAATTCCTCGCCGATGATGAATGCCTGCGCCAAGCCGTCGGGGCTGGGTTGTTCGGCATAGCTGATGGAGATGCCGAAATCGCTGCCGTCACCAAGCAGCCGTCTGAAAGATGGGTTGTCTTCGGGGGTGGTGATAACCAAGATTTCGCGTATTCCTGCCAGCATCAATACGGACAGGGGATAGTAAATCATGGGTTTGTCGTATACGGGCAGGAGCTGTTTGGACACGCCGCGCGTAATGGGGTAAAGGCGCGTGCCGCTGCCGCCGGCAAGGATGATGCCCTTCATGAGTTTCTCCTAATAATATTGGAATGTGTGTGATTTTTTCAGACGGCCTTATTGGGCTTTCTGTGAAATTGTTTGCTTGCAAAGATTATTGATTGTCCCCTGAACCTCTCCGGTAAGAAGAAGAGGGGGACGGAAAACCTGTCTGAGAGCAGTCGGGTTTCGGTCTTGCCCCCTTCTTGCTGAGGAGCAGGCAACAAACCTTAGGGTTTGTTGCTTGGAAAATTTAAACTTTCGCAAGAAGCCTGTGTTCCCTAAAGGCCGTCTGAAAACTATTTCCCCGTTCCCAGACGTTCCAGACGGTAGCTGCCATTCAATACGTTTTGCCACCAGGTTTTGTTGTTCAAATACCATTGCACCGTTTTGCGGATGCCGGATTCGAACGTTTCCTGCGGTTTCCAGCCCAGTTCCCTGCCGATTTTGGCGGCATCGATGGCGTAGCGCACGTCATGGCCGGGGCGGTCTTGCACGAAGGTAATCAAATCTTCGTAGCGCGCCACACCGGCCGGTTTTTCGGGAACGAGTTCTTCCAATAGGGCGCAGATGGTTTTGACCACTTCGATATTGGCTTTTTCATTATGCCCGCCGATATTGTAGGTTTCGCCGACAACGCCTTCGGTAACAACCTGATACAACGCGCGGGCGTGATCTTCGACAAACAGCCAGTCGCGGATTTGCATTCCGTCGCCGTACACGGGCAACGGTTTGCCGTCGAGCGCGTTCAGAATCATCAATGGAATGAGTTTTTCAGGGAAGTGATAAGGACCGTAGTTGTTCGAACAGTTGGTTACGATGGTCGGTAGACCGTAGGTGCGCAGCCATGCGCGGACGAGATGGTCGCTGGACGCCTTGGAAGCGGAATAGGGGCTGGACGGGGCGTAGGGCGTAGTTTCGGTAAACAAATCGTCCGTGCCGTGCAAATCGCCATAAACTTCATCGGTGGAAATATGGTGGAAACGGAAAGCTTCGCGTTTTTCAGACGGCATCCGTTGCCAGTAGGCACGTGCGGCTTCAAGCAGGTTGAACGTGCCGACGATGTTGGTTTGGATGAATTCGCCGGCGGAATCGATAGAGCGGTCGACATGACTTTCCGCCGCCAAATGCATGACGGCATCTGGCCGGTGTTGGGCAAACACACGATCAAGTTCGGCGCGATCGCAAATGTCCACTTGCTCAAAGGCGTAACGCGGGCTGTCGGCTACGTCGGTCAGCGATTCGAGATTGCCCGCGTAGGTCAGTTTGTCGAGGTTGACGACGGAATCCTGAGTATTTTTGATGATATGGCGGACGACTGCCGAGCCGATAAAGCCCGCGCCGCCAGTAACGAGGATTTTTTTCATGCTGGTATGATATATAACCTAAAGAAATAAGCTTAGACGGAACTATACTATCAGATAGATAACGCGGCAAATAATAAGGAGGCCGTCTGAAAATGTTTTCAGACGGCCTTTCGGGTGTTTTTGCGTGTACTGTCGGCTGAATGCGGTGCACGCCCGTATGGATATTGTCAGAAATAATTTTGAAAATCCGGTACGGTGCAGGCCTGCTAAAACAATAGCATCCCAACGCGGCGGATTCTTTCTTCGTCCCCCAATACGCCGGCACTTTGCAGCAACTTCAGATAGGCTTGGATGTAGGTGTATTTCGCCTCGGCCAGTTTTTGTTCGGCATCGGCTTTTTCCTGCTGCGCCTGAGTTTCTTCCAGATTATTCCTGACACCGACCTGACGCCCCAACAAAGTGGCTTCCAGTTTGGCTTGGTTGCTTTCCAACAGGCGCTGCTGGGCGAGTGTCTGGATTTTGCTGCTGCGGGTGGTTTGATAAGCCTGCCTTACTTCGAGTTGCACTTTCCTTTCGGTAGCGGTCAGCAAATCTTTGTTTTGCATTTCGCGGGCGACGGCTTCGCGGATTTGGCTGGAAATTTTACCTCCGGTGAACAGCGGCACCCTGAGCTGGACATTAAACATACCGCCTTTGCTGCGGTAAGTCAGGTCGGAGCTGCCTCCGTAATATTCTTGACGGTAGGTGCTGTGGTCGTCTTGATAACCGCCGTTGACGGAGAGGGTGGGCAGGCGGCTGCCTTTGGCGGCTTTTACCGCTTGTGTGGCGTTTTCCAGCGTTTTGCGCTGCAACTGCCATTCGGGGTTGTGCTGTTCGGCCAAAGCCTGCCATTCCTGTTCTTGCGACTCTCCAAGAAAATCGGCTAGATTTTTATCGCTTTTCACCGGACTGATTTGGCTGGGGTCCAGTCCGGTCAGGTTGGCCAGCGTATTTTCCGCCACCTGTAATTGGGCGAGCGTACTGATTTCCTTTGCCAGAGCGGCATCGTAGCCGGATTTGGCTTCGTTGGTATCCAAAATAGTGGCCGCACCTTGTTTGAACATTTCTTGGGCACGCTGAAGCTGTCGGGCATAGGCGCTTTTTTCTTCGGTTATTGCGGCGAGTTTGTCCTTGTTCAGCAAAATGTCGAAGTAAGCCTTTGCTACATTTATCCTTAGTTCGTCTTCGCTACCGTATAGACGTGCATCTGCCATTTCCGCATTAATTTTACCCTGCTTATATTGGGCAAACAGGCTTCTGTCGAATAAGACCTGCGTCGCCTGTACATTCCAGCCGCGGCTTTGGGTGTTGGAGGAAAGAGAATAAGGCTGTTTTTGGTAAGTGGCGTTGGCATTGACTTGAGGCAGTAACTCGGCCCGTGCCTGATTCTTTTTTTCCGATTCTGCATCACGTTCATGTTTCGCAGCTGAAAAATCGGCGGAATAACCTAAAGCCGCCTGCCAAGCATCTAATAAGGTAAAACTATTGGCAATGGTAGGGAGGATGGAAAAGAGCGAAAAAAACAACGGCAGTTTTTTCAATTTCGGCATGGTGGATAATGATTATGAAATAATGATGAAAACTTAGAGTCCCCTTTTTCGGATTAGTTTAATTTTTTTGAAAATAACCCGAATAGAATAAATATCTTACTTAATCATACATATCTTAATTGTCTACGTAAAACTTTACTGATAATTATTTTTGTAATTGTAAATTTACATCCTCGGAGAATTTCCCGTTTGTCGTAGCTACCGTTATATTGGTGTTTATAGGGGGTTAAATATTTTATTTAAAAAGATAAGTATGATGATATATGTTTTTGGAGTATAAAAATACTGATTTATTTTTTCGGAAAAATAACGGAATCAAACGAACAAAATTAGTAATTTCTACTCACAAAAATACAGAACCCAAAAGTAGGGTGATGGACTATCTTTTAACCTAGAACTTGTGTATAGGAGCTTATGATGAAAACTTTGAATCAAAAAGAATTGGAACAGGTTGCCGGCGGCTATCGTTGGAGCGATTTCCGTAAAGACTGGAAAGATTTTTGGAAAGAAATGGGCAAAGGTTTTTCTAAAGCAGGTGACGACATCAGTGACGCTTGGAAAAAAGCACGGGATGCAGTCCATGACAATTAAGCCAAACCGGTTTAATTGATGAAAATATTATTGTTGTGAAAACCTTGAGGATTTGATAGAGGTTGTGTGGCAAAAGGCGAATAGTGTGTCCGTAGCAACAGGCTTCTTCATATATTTATTGCGCAACGTAATATTTTTTGGGCGGCGGGCGAGGATGCTTGCCGCCTTATCTTTATTTATATGTTGGTAGCGGCTTTCAGTAAAAAAGCCGACTTAAGTTACAGAAGGAGTAAAAACAATGAAAGAATTGAATATACAAGAACTTGGACGCGTGGGCGGCGGATTTCGCGAAAACCGCGACTCTTTAGATTCACTGCTCAATATCTTGAATATTGTTTGTTTTTGAAGCGCTCGGGAGATTTGATTTATGAGGGTTATCAAACTGTTCGAGATGAAAAAAGTTGCAGGCGGATTAATCTTATTCGAAACCAATTTACGGAATCAGTCCGTCTCTCCCCGTGAAGCCGATCCCCCTTTGGGAAGACGGAGACGGAATGTATCCGCTACCGCCGATACGGCAGGAGGTTATGTAAACCAAACCATTTTAGAGGCCGTCTAAAAAATCTTTAGCGCAGAGCGCAGGATAAACAGACGGTTTATATATCTGAAATAATGCTAAGGAAATAAATATGAAAGAATTGAACACATCTGAACAACACTATATCTCCGGTGGTGGAGTGGTGTTTTTCCGTGATGCCGACGACGGCAGCGTGGTCGGCGAACCCGATAAACGTGCTTTGGCTGTAGGTAGGGTCAGGCTTTCCACGCCGACCGGCGGCAGTAATATATAAGACGCTGGCGTTCAAACATACACGTTATTAAAGACGGGGTGACTGGGGTGGACGATATGGGAAAGGGAGGTAACGGAAGCAGGGTAAGCCAGTCGGTAACAGAATGGTACAAGAACAGGCATCTGATCATGTGGATTTGGGGAATTTTTGCCATTGTCGGATTTTTAGGCTGTTGGTATGGGAGTTGGTGCAATAATAGGTGGCTTTTTTGGGTAAGCCAGTAATACTATGATGTCAAAGAAGTTTAACTATACATATATACATAGTTAAACTTCTTTCTGCTATGAATCATTTGGAGATTTAATTATGAGTTTAACAGTGAAACATAGAAATACTAGTATTGTAATTTTTGTTGTATTGTTTTGCGGATATTATTTTCTTTCGAATTATGGCGTTGGAAAATCTTTGGGTTATGGATTTATTATTGCAGTATTATATTTCATTCTTGCGGCTTTATTGAATAAAATGGCTTCTAAGTAATTCGTGATTTAATTTTATTAAAAAATATTGTAATTACGTTTGAATCATTTGTTGTATGGTGTCTATTGCTGAGTGAGATAGAGTGCTTTTATAGTCTACTTTTGCCGCTCCAAGCAACCGTCTATTTTATTTTTATCTTTCTTGTTGCCTATTTCTTGACTTACCCTGAAAACAGTCTGAAAAGAACGTTATTATTTCTTACGTCAATGGTAACAGAGCTTTATGTGTTGTTTATGTATTTCGGTAACCGTTTCTTATCGAAATACAAAAATAACCTGTTTTACGGTTGTTTTATATTTTATATCAAATATTTGTTCAAAAAATTGGAACTGTCTGCCGTATCCGCTGTCCCCTTTAAGGTAGTTCCTGTTTCTAAAAAATTCCCAATGGGTTGACGATGGCCGACAACAATAGTTTTTTCCGCCCGGAGATTTTCGAGGCGAAGAAGAATAAATGGACGGGGCATGTGGTGTTGTCCCGGCCGTTTTCTTTTGTGTTTTTGACCTGCTGCGCGGCGGCGGGAGCGTTTACTTTGATTATTTTTGCCTTTTTCGGCAGTTACACGCGCAAGACTACGGTGGAAGGGCAGCTTTTGCCTGTATCTGGTTTGGTGCGGGTATATGCGCCTGATACGGGTGTAGTAACCTCGAAAAAAGTGGCTGACGGTGATTATGTGCAACAGGGAGACGAGCTGCTGACGATTTCTATGCCGCGATATAGCGGTGGCGGCGATGTGCGGGCCAAGTTGGTTAAAGAAGCCGAGATGAAGAAAGACATGCTGTTGCAGGAAATTGAACGGCAGAAAAAAGTTCAGCAGGGAGAAGAACGTACTTTAACCGATACGGTGGCCAAATTGGAAAACCAACTGGCCGATATACGCAGTCAAATCCAGGGGCAAGAGAAACGGGTGCAACTGGCAAAACAAATCATTGAAAAATATCGGCCGTTGCTCAAGCAGGGGTTTATTTCCGAGCAGCAGATGATAGGGTATGAAAACGAGCATTTGGACCAAGTGTCGCAACTGAATGCGTTGAAACGGGAACAAGCGGGTGTTTTGCGTGAATTGAATACGCAAAAGCAAACCTTGGAGAGCCTGCCGGCCAAGCAGGAAACGGAATTGAGTCAGCTTAACCGTACGGTATCTGAGATTAAGCAGGAAGAATTGAATTTGGATTTACAGCAGGAACAAACGGTTCATGCCAGTAAGTCGGGCTATGTGAGTACTTCCAATGTGGAAGTAGGTCAGCAGGTTAGTCCCTCTCAACTATTGTTGAGCATTGTCCCGGGAAATACGGAGTTGGTGGCGAATTTGTATGTGCCTAGTCGGGCGGCGGGTTTTATCAATCCTAATGATAAGGTGGTATTGCGTTATCAGGCTTATCCCTATCAGAAATTCGGGCATGCGCAAGGGAAAATTATTTCTATTGCGAAAACCGCTCTAGGAAAACAGGAATTGGCCAGTTTGGGTGGAGCGTCTGCCGACAGTGAAAATCAAATGGTACAGGCTCAAGCTAACGAGCCGGTGTATTTGGTAAAGGTTAAGCTGGAAAAACAGACAATTAAGGTATATGGCAAAAATAAACCGCTGCAAATCGGTATGGTGGTGGAGGCGGATATTCTGCACGAACGTAAGAAACTTTATGAATGGGTGCTTGATCCGCTTTACAGTATCACGGGGAAACTAAAACAATGAATTATTTAGAACGTTTATCTTTTGGATTTAGCAAAAAACTGCCGATTGTCTTACAGACTGAAATTGCTGAATGCGGTTTGGCGTGTCTGACGTCAATTGCCGGTTATCACGGCTATCACAGTGATTTGCGCACGATGCGGCAGAAATATTCGCTTTCGCAAAAAGGTTTGACGCTGGCGGATATTGTGCGTTTTGCCAATGACTTGAATCTGACTTCGCGTGCCTTGCGTCTGGATTTGGATGATTTGCCTAATTTACGCACCCCCTGTATTTTGCATTGGGATTTAAATCATTTTGTGGTGCTGAAGGAAGTGCGGAAAGACGGCATCATGATCATGGATCCTGCCGTAGGTTTGCGTAAAATCAAGCAAGATGAAGTATCACAAAAGTTCACCGGTATCGCGTTGGAACTGTGGCCGAACACGCATTTCGAGGAAAAAGAAGAAAAGCAAAAAATTAAGATTCTTTCTTTGCTTAAGGGTGTTACCGGTATCAAGCGTTCGTTGGTACAGGTATTGATATTGGCATTTGCGCTGGAAATTTTCGGTCTGGTCAGTCCGTTTTTGATGCAATGGGTAATTGACCATGTAATCGTTACAGCCGATAGGAATCTGTTGTTAACGCTGGTTTTGGGCTTCGGTCTTTTGAAAATTTTGGAACAACTTACCAGCTTGTTGCAGGCGTGGGTGAATATGCATCTGACTACTACACTCAATGTACAATGGAAAGCCAATATATTCAAAAGGTTGCTAGAACTCCCCGCCGATTATTTTACCAAGCGCCATTTGGGTGACGTGATTTCTCGCTTCGGTTCGATTGACAATATCCAAGAAACTTTGACTTCCACGGCGTTTAAAACGGTTTTAAGCGGCATTATGGCGGTGTTTACGCTGATATTGATGTTTTATTACAGTTGGCTGCTATCGGTAGCAGTGCTGATTGCTTTGGCACTGTATATCATCATCCGTATCGTGTCTTATTATCCGCTGCGTAACGCTACCGAAGAAAATATCGTGCATGATGCCAAGCAGAATACCTATTTTATGGAAACGGTGCGCGGTATCCATACGGTAAAACTATTTGAAAAAAATGAGCAAAGACATAGTTCTTGGATGACTTTGTTCGTCGATACGATTAATACTAATCTGACCAAACAAAAGCTGACTAATATCTTTGACTTCGCGAATAAACTATTGTTTGGTATTGAAGGAATCCTGATTGTATATCTGGGGGCAGATAAAATTTTGGATGGCGGTTTTACCGTAGGTGCGTTAACGGCTTTTTGGGCTTATAAAAACCAGTTTGAAACCCGAGTGGGCGAATTGGTCGACCAATATATCAAGATTCGTATGTTGAGCCTTCATGCCGAACGCTTGGCCGATATTGTACTCACAGAAACCGAAGCGGAGAAAATCGAAGAAATTTATATTCCGGAAATCGAAGGTGATATTGACATTGTTATTGACGACGTGTCATTCCGTTATTCCGATGCCGAACCATATATTTTGCAAAATATTAACTTGCATATTAAACAAGGCGAATCTTTAGCATTTACCGGTAGTTCGGGTTGCGGCAAATCGACATTGATGAACATTTTAATCGGCAACCTTACCCCTGAGTCGGGGAAAGTGTTGGTGAACGGGCACGATATTCATAAACTCTCGCCGCGCTTTATCCGCGGGTTAAGCGGCACGGTAACGCAGGATGATGTATTGTTTGCCGGATCTATCAGTGAAAATATATGTTTTTTCGATGAAACACCCAATCAGCAGAAAATTATGCAATGTGCGGCGATGGCAATGATACATGAAGACATTATGCAGATGGCTATGGGTTATGAAACTTTAATTGGTGATATGGGTAATGCCTTGTCCGGTGGACAGAAGCAGCGAATTATTCTGGCGCGAGCCCTTTACCGCGAACCGAAAATCTTGTTCCTTGACGAAGCGACAAGCCATTTGGATATGGAAAACGAGCGTGCGATTAATGAAAACCTGAAATTTCTCAACATTACCAAAATTATGGTGGCGCATCGTAAGGAAACCATAGAATCTGCCGATAGGGTAATTGATATGGAGACGCTTAATCAGAAGGGATGAGGTAGCTAGCTGGATTGCGCCTTTTCCTCTATGTATCAGGTGTATGGTTAAGCAAGTGATTAAATTTAATTGAAAGATTATTGTATCTGTGTAAAATAGTAACTTTAATTATAAATGGTTGGTTACTATGCAGGAAAATCAAATTGGCTTCTCACTTGCCGAACTATTGTTTACTATCGTGATAACGGTTATTTTGGTAACAGTAGCTTTTGTCAGTTACCAATCCTATATAAAAAGTGCCCGCCTGAGGGAAGCACAGACGATGTTATTGTCTAATGCTAGGTTTATGGAGCGGTTTTATCACCAACATAGCAGTTTTAAGAAGACTTCCACCACATGGCCCGACTTGCCGGATGGCGGGAATGAGATCTTTTGTATTCGTCCGCATGGGGATGCTCGGGGGGCGTTGAATGACAAGTTTACCCTTAAGGCGGTTGCTTATGATAAAGATAAGGAGCCGCGCATCCTGAAAATTAATGAGTCATTGATAACAGTTATTTGCGAAGGTTCAACCAGTATCTGTGAGGAAGGCAAAAACTATTTTTCCGGTAGTGATAAGAAATGCACAGTGTTCCAACCTTAGTTGTTAAGGAGGCCGTCTGAAAATTGATTTCAGACGGCCTCCTTGGTTTTTCGAATTGTAAAACTTTAAGTCAGTGCGTTGTAATACTCATAGGCCTTGTCCATGTCTTCAAATGTGTGCATATGACCGTTTTCCAGGACCATGGCGTTGTCACAATATTGCTTCATAGCACTATGACTGTGCGAAACCAAAATAATCGAACGCTCTTTGCGTTTCTCAAACAGTTCGTATCTGCATTTTTCGGCGAAACGCGAATCGCCTACGGCAATGACCTCGTCAATCAAATAGCAGTCAAATTCCACCGCCAGCGACAGAGCGAAAGCAAGACGTGCTTTCATACCCGAGGAGTAACGTTTGACCGGTTCGTATAGATATTGGCCCAATTCGGAGAATTCTTCGGTAAAGTTTTTCACATAATCGATATCGACATTATAAATACGGCAGATAAAACGCAGATTATCCATTCCGGTCAGGCTGCCTTGGAATGCACCGGAAAAAGCCAAGGGCCAAGAAATACTCATCGTACGTTTGATTTCACCTTCGGAAGGCGGCTCTACACCGCTGATAAGACGGATCAGTGTAGATTTGCCTGCACCGTTCCGACCTAAAATACCGATTTTTTCGCCTTTTTGTAGAGTGAAATTAATATCGTGCAATACCGTTCTCCAGCCTTGGCGCGTCAGATATCGTTTAGACACATGTTCAACAGAAATCATTGCGGTTCGACCCCCTTGCTGAACTTGGTAACCATAGCCAATCCCAGTAGCAGCAAAACTAAATTGCACAACAAAATAAACCACGGATTCCCGTATGTTGTTACACTGTTGCCGAAATAACCTGCACGGAACATTTCTGTACCGTGAACCATAGGGAGCATCAACACATAATGCTGCAACTGCTGTGGCAGATTATGAACAAAGAAAAATACGCCTGATAACGGCATCATGACAAAACTGATTGTGCCCCATACTTTGCCGAAAGGCTCAAAGTGAAATGCAACCGAACAGATAATCAGGCCTAATCCTATAGCAAACATTGCCATCAACAACCAAGCCAACAGCATATAAAAAATATCAGCCGGCATTTCTATCCAGCGAACGGCAATCAAAACGCTCATAATGGCAATCTGAGCAATGGTCGCTCCCGCGATTTCCAATAGCATACGCGCAAAAATCGTATCCAATACACGGACATTCCGGTGGTAAAGCAGACTCATATTGGCCGAGATGGATCCGATAGCACGGTTGGACGCGTTGCGCCACATCATCATCATCGGATAACCCGTAATGGTAAAGGCAACGATATTTAAAGTGGATATGTTGTTGACCTTAAAAAATTTCCACATCAACACCATTATCAACGTCATTAATAGGGGTTCGACAAACAGCCATAAGAAGCCGATGTTGTTACGCCCGTAACGGGTAATGATTTCTCTCATCAGAAGAGCGCCGATAACCCGTTTTTGGATGATCAGCGACTCCCAAAACGATGTTTTATGCAGCTCTTTCATCAGTTTTTGTGCTCACGTATGCTTGCGGACAACAGACTGGCGATACCGTAAACGATTAAGCCGATGATGAGTGTTGCCACAATGTTGTAAATACGTTTGGGTTCGTGCGCCAAATCTGGTTTGTTCGGTTGGGAAATCACTTCAAGATATAGCTGTTGACGGTCTGCCTCCGCTTTCGCACTCTCCAAAGAAGTCATGGCCGCAGCCAGTTGCTTTTCTGCCAGCTCGTTTTCCAAATAAACCCTTTGATATTCGGCAGCCTGATTGGATAAAGAGCTTTCGTTGCCACCTGAAATCGCCTTCATTTGTTGGGTAATCTCCCTACGCAAGCTCTTTTCGCGGGCAATCAAACCGGGGATTTGAGGGTTTTCCGGTGTTACCGCCTTGACCTGATCCAACTGGGTTTGAATTACAATCAACTCATCTTGCAGTTTCGAGACCAAGTTCATCTGTACGTCGGATTGTGCTTTCAGGTCAAAAATACCGTTGGAAATACGGAATTTGGTTAATTCGGCCGAAGCCTCTTTTACCTGTTCTTCAGCAGATGCCACCACTTCCTCTGCGTAACGGATGGTGTCTTTTCGCGCCCGCTCGTTCAACTGGTTGATTAACACCTCGCCTTGTTTTAAAAGCGCATTATTGATTTTTTGCGATTCTCCCGCATCAAACGAAGTAACGTTCAAATTGGAAATACCCGATATGGAGTCAAAGTGAATGGCCACCTTATCCTTATAGTATTGATAAAACGCTTCATCTTCGCCTTGAAAACCGAAGCCGTTAAAACGGCTGAAAATATCCCCCTTAGTCTCATAGAATTTGCGTACGGGCATTTTTTTCGACAAGGCCTCCAAAGCCGAACGCGACTGCATGTATTCTTGTACGGTATAAATATCGTCTTGCGAACGCGAGAAACCGGAACCTTGTAAAATCGCTCCCAAACCGTTTAGGGAAGACTGGCTTTTCGGAGAGCGCACGACAAAACTGGATTGGGACGTGAATTGATCAGAAGCGAATAATCCGAAATATACCGTTGAACAAACAGTCGGAATAATGACTGTCATCCACAATAAAGGGCTGATTTTTCGTAATATACTCTTTTTGCCGTTCGGTAACGGATTAGAGAGGGCCGGTTCCGTTTTTATCTCAGATTCGGCAACAGGGAACTGCTCAGACATAACCAAAACTCCCGCAGTTAAAATTAATTAGTAAGATTATTGATGCTGTTCGCACCGTTAACTACAGGTGAGAACACAAAAGACAAGAATTTTTGTACTTCAGACAAAGGTGCGTTCGAAACATATACCACATCTTTATTTTTGATTGGAAAGCGCTGCATCCAGAATAAAGAATGGGCATTCGATAAATTTAAACGGTACACCACGGGGATTTCTGCTTCGCTGCCATAACCTTGGGCTGTCCATTTCCCTTGTTTTTCAGACGGCAGCTCGGCCACCGGTGTATAGCGGAATACAAATACACCGCGCGCATCCGCTCGATAATCCTGTAATCCTCCCATACGACCGACCGCTTCCGCCAACGATAGGCCTTTCACGGAAAAACCAATCTGTTGGGTTCGGCCAACCGCACCCATCGAAGTAAAGCTGTTCGGATTAGTAATCATCGTTACAATATCACCGCGACGTAATAAAATATTTTGGCGCGGATGAGAAACCAAGTCTTCGAGTGCTACCGTTTTTACTTGATTTCCGCGAGTAAGCTGTACATTTGTATCTTGCACATTGGCCGTAGAGCCACCCACTGCAGCCACAGCATCGAGTACGCGTTCTCCTGCAGTCGTCAACGGCATACGCACGCTGTTTCCCGCACGGATAACCGATACCGTCGCCGCATTGTTCTGTACCAGCCGCACTATGACTTGTGGCTGGTTTGCCATTTTTTTCAGACGGCCTTTAATCATATTCTGAACTTGAACAGGTGTTTTTCCGGCTACGGAAATATCGCCTATAAAGGGAACGGAAATCATCCCTGCCGAGGTAACCATTTGATCAGGCAACTTCGTTTGTTGCGCATTACCGGAGCCGACAGACGATAAGGCACCGCCAAACAATACGGCTGGCGGAGCTTCCCAAACCGTAATATCCAGCATGTCGCCGACATTAATCGCTCCCACAGAGGCATAGCCGTCTCCAAGTTGGGCAAACGACTGATTGGTTTGTGCCTGATACAAAGATTTAGATACCGCATCGTTGACTTCGATCAACTCTACTGCGGGAACCTGAGCATTTGAGTTTTGTTGGTTAAGCGCAACAATTTTTCTTGCGCTGGGTCCTGCGGAAGGAATGGAACTGCAAGCAGTTAGCAAGCCGTAAGCCAAGAGAAACAGGCTGTTTTTGAAGAAATATTCTTTGGGGGCCATTGTTTATACCTGTATATTTCTGTAAATTCGCTATTGGAATTTGTTATTATAGCAACACAAGCAGCAAAAATGTAATTTATAGTTAAAAATTACAAATGCATTTAAAATGTATAAAACATTAAGAAAATCAAAATGTTATAAGGAATTCTAGGATTTTTGCTAGGGATTATTTCAGATATCCTATTCATCAATAGCGAACGAGACTCACCAAAGAGTCTGATGAGCGTGTGTTGATTAGGACACCCCCCCATCAACATGATTACTATTGAGATTGGGCCGGATGTTCGTAATGTTCGTCAATGTCATTTTTATTTGGGTGGACAATACCTATTCGCAGTGACAAGAAAAATATCAAACCTATCTTTCCGCAAAATAGAGCAAGTATGCGCGAAAGGGGTGTAACCCCTACACTCAAAGCTTCTTTAAACAGCATTAAGTTGTTAAGCCGTTACAGTAACATTTCTAGAGATAGGCTGTTGGTATATACCTATATATCGTTGTACAAAATGGTTTTACAAATAGCTAGAACCTATACGGGAAAAATTTACCAAATTTCACCCTAATAAATTCCATACTGATGCGGGATGGTATTTGGAGGGTAAATTTGTTCCTTCATGGGAAATTGTAGTTAGCTGAAATTCCTACAATGCATAATTTCTTGCAAAAAAAAAACACGGAGTTCGCGCCACATTCTATCTATACAAATAACTTTAACAACAAGCAGCGATTACCGGATTATTGCCCATAACCAACAATAACTTAAAAATATTACTCACTTTAATTTAATAGGTTTAAATTATCAAAATTATGAATAGGAAATTTAGAAAACTTCTTCGAGATCCTAAATTATTTTTTAGGGATATGTATAACAAAAGAAGTGTACAGTTAAAAAAATATTTACCGGTAAAATACAACGGTACGCAACAATATACAGTTGTTTCTGCTGTGTATAATGTTGAAAAATATCTAAATGATTACTTCTCTAGCCTGACGAAGCAAAGTCTGAATTTCAAAAAACATATCCAACTGATTTTGGTGGATGACGGCTCGACTGACCGTTCGGCAGAAATTATCAAACAATGGCAAGCTAAATTTCCAAAAAATATTCATTATTTTTACAAAGAAAACGGCGGTCAGGCTTCGGCACGCAATCTGGGGTTGCAATATACGCAAACTGAATGGGTAGTATTTACAGACCCTGACGATTACCTACACCCCGACTACTTCAAATCAGTGGATACCCAAATTAGTCACCATCCGTCGGCAGTAACGGTAGCTACTAATATAAAATTTTTCTTTGAAAATCAGAATATTGTTAAAGATAGTCATCCTTTAAAATTCCGCTTCAACAAAACTCAGGTTGTTGATGTTGCTAAGCTCGACAAATTCATCAATATGTCAGCCGCTTCAACCTTTTTCAAAGTCAGCCATATTAAAAAACAGGGCTTGGCGTTTAACCACAATGTTAAACCAAATTTTGAAGACGGCAAATTTATTGCCGACTATCTATTAGGTTTGCAGGACGCAAAAGCAGTGTTTGACAAAGATGCCGTCTATTTCTACCGCAAGCGCGAAAGCGGTACATCTACTTTAGATACTTCTTGGCAGAAAGTGGAAAAGTTTTCTAATGTTTTTGAGTATGGCTTTTTGCCTATGCTCCAAAACTATAAAAACCGCTTGGGAAGCGTACCATCTTCAATCCAAAAAACTGCATTGTACGATATGGCATGGTATATCCAACAATTACTCAATAGACCTGAGCGTCTGGAATTGTTGAATGCTGAACAAAAAGCACACTTTTATGCCTTAATGAAGCAGGTTTTTAATTATATTGATGAAAAAAACATCATGGAGTTTGGCTTGGCAGGTATATGGCTGTTCCATAAGGTTGGTATGCTCGGTATGTTCAAACAGAGCGAGCCACCATTCCAAATTGCCTATATTGAAAACATCGACCATGAACGCAAACAGTTTCTTGTCAGCTATTTCACTCATTTCGATCTGCCCTATTCCGTGCAGGCTAATGGGGATGACATTATTCCCGCTTACGCAAAAAGTGTCATTAATAATTTGAACGAGCAATTATTCGTTTACGAAAAACGCCTTTGGATTCCCTACGGCGGAGTTGCTGAGAATGCCAAAATCAATATCCTGCTCAACCAAAAACCGATGCGAATTTCAATTAAAGGCAAAACCTTTATGCACGGTATCACTTTGAACGAGCTGACAGGCTTATTCATGCCGTCTGAAAAATATCTTTCGGACGGTAGCTGGCTATTAATGGATAGAGAAACCAAAGCAGATGACAACGCCGAGCATTTCTACCGTTATATGATGCGGCACCACCCTGAACAGACCTGCTATTTCGTGTTGAACAAAACCGCGCCAGACTGGGATCGCCTTAAACAGGAAGGTTTCAAGTTGGTAGAATTCGGCGGCAGTGAATACGAGCATCACTTGCGTAAAGCCGAAAAAATCATTTCCAGCCATTTGGAAAAACATATCAATAATTATTTCGGTGATTTATACGAACACAGCAAAAAATTTGTTTTCCTCCAACATGGAGTGACCCAAAACGATCTTTCCGCATGGTTCAATACTAAGACCAATCTGCATTGTTTTATTGCCACTGCCACTCCTGAATATCAAACAATCATAGCTAATCCTAGCCGTTATAAACTAACAGAAAAAGAGGTAGTGTTAGCAGGCTTTCCACGTTATGACAATTTGGTGTCAAAGAATATTGCTCAAAGTAAAAAAATTCTGATTATGCCTACTTGGCGGAACAATATTGTAGGACAAAATATTGGTAGCGGTAGCAATACACGCGCTATAAATACCGATTTTATGAAAACTTCCTATGCACAGCATTGGTTTAATTTTTTACACTCTAAAAATTTGAAACAATTGGCAGAAAAGTTTAATTATGAAATAACATTTGCCCCACACCCAAACATTGAGCCTTATTTGGATTTATTTGATATTCCTGATTACATTCAGGTTTGGAAAGGAGCAAGTGCTACAGAAAGCATACAAAACTTATTCAGCCAATCATCAATTTTGATTACTGATTATTCCTCTGTAGCCTTTGATATGGCCTATCTGAATAAATCTATTATCTATTATCAATTCGACCAAGAAGAGTTTTTCTCTGGTGCCCATACACTTCAAAGAGGGTGGTTTGACTATGAAAATTCCGGATTTGGGCCAGTTACGCTGACTGAACAAGAAACATTTGATGAACTAGAAAATATTCTAAAAACGGGTTTAAAACCGGAATATCTTGAACGTATTCATGCCACCTTCCCATTCCAAAAAGGCGGTAACTGCGAACGCGTGTATCAGGCTATTATGGCACTTGACCAGCCTGAAACTGCCGATAGTCTGCCTATTCTTCAGGATATGATTACTCAAGCCGAAAACCATCATGCATGGAGCTTGGCTGCAAGCCGTATTCAGGCACTGCTTGATACCGGTCGTCTGAATGCGGAAGAAAGCGCTGATTATCGCCAGCGTTATCTGAATGCCTTATTTGCAAACAAACAGTTTGACGTATTGCAAAATCTGTTACCTGACTATCCCGATATTGCGGATCACTGGCAGGCAAAAATGGATTTGTGTATCGGCAATGCTGTGAAAGGTGCAGAATTTTTTGCGATACACGACCAAATTGGTACGCAAGAAGATATTTTAGCCGCCTTGCTTGCAGCCTCATTCAATCAAGAACGAACACTATCTGAAAAACTGTTTGCCCGAATCGGTACAAACCTGCCCGATTCATACAAACCTTTGCTGACCGTAGCACAAAAGCTGTTGGAGCAGAATTATTTTACGGCCCTGGCTTTGTTAAGAACTTATATTGATAGTTTGGATAATCATGAAAAAAGCCGTCTGAAACCCGAACTGTTGGCTTCCTATCTCTGTATGAAACTTGGCAATCTGCAAGGTGCGCATCAGTATTTGGTTGCTTTTGAAAAACACACGCAAAACGACCCAAGTTGCCGTATTGCGATTGCAAGACTTGCAAAATTACGCGGTGATTCTGAAAAACTGTTTACCCAGCTCAACCGCGCTTTTGAAGAAAATCTGCTATTAATTCCTGAGGATTTAACGGTTAATTATCTAAAAAAAATGTACGATACCGGCAATACTGACGGCGAAGCGTATCTATTGGCTCAACTACGCCAAAAATACCCTGAAAATCAGTCGCTAGCTTTGTATGAAGCAGAGAAACTTTCCAAAAACCAAGATTGGGAGTCCGTAGCCAAAATATTGGCTGATTTTGCACAAGCCTCACCCGAAGCTATGTATCTTTATATAACTGCTTTGTGCCGTCTGAAAAACCGTAAGGTAGCACAGCGTTATTTTGACGGACTGGCTCTGCAAAACACGACAGCCTACTGGAAGTTGGCAGCGGAAGTGGCTGAAGCTAAAGAAGACAAGGCCTTACAGGCTGAATGTCTGCAAAAACAGTTGGCTTGCTTAGAGTAAATTCTGTTTTATTTAAAAAGGCCGTCTGAAAACATAAGTTTTCAGACGGCCTTCTTACGTTGAAATTCTTCAGTCGTTTTGACTTCCATTGTATTCCCCGAATATTACAAATATGACTTAAATGTTTAAAAAAAATAGACAGTAAATTTGAACTTACTGTCTATTTTACCTTGCATTTAGTTGAGATTAATGTCCGAATCAGTAATGTGGATGCCCAACAGCAAATTATTGATGATGGTATTGGACAAGAATACGGTATTTCCTGAAAAATCAAGGTGTTTTTGAATTTTTTCAAAGTCAAATTCGCACAATGTAATCGTAGGCAATGCTTTTTTCAGCTCTTTAATGTCAGGATAAAATTCCGACACTTTAGCTGATGAAATAACTACTTGATTTTCTAGGTTATGATCAATTTCATTCGGTAGCTTTTTGAAAATTTCCCCAATCGGCGTACGAATAGAGTGTAGGTACAATGGATCTTTACCGCCATAATATTTATGATTGCCTAAAAATGGGTCAATCGCAAAGGTTTTGTACCCGCCTATTAAACCATGATATACCGCCCCCGTACCGCCTGATGATGCACCGCAAATGACTACGTTTTCCTTATCTACGCTATAAATATTCATCAAGCTCTTGATGAAATTCTGGATATTGGCTTCGATGTTTTCATCAAATTTTGTGTTTAAACCATGACTACCGAACGCATCTGACACATCAGCCATACGGATAATGTAAGTGTTTGGCATAATGCTGTTGCTTATAAATGGAAACGGGTGGCTGTAATAACGGTCAACCATGTTTTCATTACTCTTATTGGTATAAGAAAACAACACCAACAGGTTTTTCTTGTTGGTATTCAGCACTTTTGGCGCTTCAACGGTATAAATTACATTTTCTAGCTCATGGAAAGAGTCTGGAAAATAAGCTAAGAGATCTTTATAGCTGTGCTTGTTTATGCGACGGAACACACTCACGCCCATTTTGTGTTCAACAGCCAAAAAACCTTTGCTGTTTAACTCGTAAACATAATCATTTAAACCATGATTCCGAGCATAGCTCAGGAAAAACTCATTACTATTGCCTTGAATGCCAATGTATTCGACTTCTGGTTTATCCAAGTACTCGGCTAGATTGATGCCGTTGTCTCTTTCTACATTAAGGATGTAGCAAAGTTTGCTGCCAAAATAAATGGAAGTAACTTCCAAAATCTCACTGAATTTAGCCTCAATTTTTGCCCAATCGGCCTCAGCAAATTTGAAAGACAATACAGTATTTGCCTGATTAACCGATTGCGGGTAGCTTCCATAGATTTCTGAAATATATTTCAGGAATTTTGGGAAGCTGGAAATTTTAGAAACCTTGCTCTTATTACGTTCGATAAAGTTAAAGGTTTGACCTAATACTGTATAACTGATGCTGACGAAATAGTCGTTGAGCAGAAAATCAAACACAATGCTTTGATCGTTATAAATCCAAGCAGAGACCTTTCTAGAATCAATTTTGGCTTTTTGTAAGATATTTTTCTGAATTTGATATAAATCCATTTTTATAAACCCTGCTGATATTTTTCCAACAATGCTTTTTTGTCGGTTTTGTGGTTGGTGCTGACCGGAATTTCATCAATCTTGATAAATTCAGACGGCATCATATAAGACGGCAGATTTTTTGCTAAAGCTTCCTTGATAATCGTGGATTCGGTTGCTTCTTTTGAGGTGTAAAAACATACCAATCGTAATACTGTGCCGGTATCGCGTTTTAATGCGATGACTGCTGCATTTTCAAATCCAAATTGTTTTAAATCTAAAATTTTTTCTTCTATTTCAGATAATTCAATCCGGTAGCCATTTAATTTAATCTGTTCGTCCCTGCGTCCCAATACATAAAATACATTGTCTTTTACAAAGCCATAATCGCCTGTTTTGTATGTTCTGGTTTCATCGTCATGAATAATAAGGCGTTTGGTATTTTCGACTTCATTATTCAAATAACCGCGCATAACATGGATACCGCTAATCCAAATTTCCTCATCGACAATGTTCAAATCTGAATTTAAGACGGCATAGCCGACAGGCAATTCTTCTTCAGCCTCCAGCATTTCTCGGGTAATATCGATGTAAGTAGTTGCCACTGTCGCTTCAGTAGGGCCATAGGTATTAATAATTCTTGCTTGAGGGAATTTTTGGAAAATCATTTTGACAACTGGTTTTCCTAATTTTTCTCCACAAAAAAGAAATTCTTTCAAACTCGGAATATTTTGCTGATTCAATTTGGGATTGAGTAATTGCTGCATGGCAAACGATGGGGTTGAAACCCATGTCGAAATCTGTTGCTTTGCTAAGAAATCCGTCCAAGTGCTTGAATTGGCGATGTCTTCACGGCTGTTTAATACTATGCATCCACCGTAAGCAAGATTACCAAATACTTCATACATAGATAAATCGAATGCAAACGGCGCTTGATTCATAAAGATGTTGGGTTTTGCCAAATTAAGTTGCATTGTCATCCATTTCATTAGGTTGAATACTGCTTCCCTGCCGATTTGGACACCTTTAGGCTGCCCGGTAGTGCCTGAAGTAAACATGATGTAGGCCAGATCTCGTTCGCTCAGTTCGTGCTCTTCGTCGTTTTTCTTCTCGAACGAATCATTTTCCGCACGGTAAACGTATTGTGCCTTGGATAAATTACAGATATGTTCCAAGCGCTTTTCAGGATAGATACTGTCTACCGGAATAAAAGGAATTTTATTTAACAAGCAGGCGTATATAGCTATAACAAAATTTATTTGTTTATGGCCGTGCACAATTAAAGGGATATTTTTGTTGATGTTGGCAATTTTTTTATATTTGTTAAGAAACTCATCCATCCGTTTGAGTAGTTGCTCCCATGAGCAATTTTCTTGGGAGTTGGCAATGGCGATACCTGATGTGTTGTTGAACAGATATGCTAAATAATCTTCCAAGGAAGAAAAATCTGTTATGCTTTTCATATTTTTCTTATCCTTTGTAGTTTCGCTCTACAAATTCAATGATGTTGGATGTATTTGCAAATATATTCACTACTTGTTCGAATGGAATTTCAACATTGAATTTTTCTTGGATGGACAGCATCAAATCCATTGCACTGATCGAATCAATTAAACCAGATGCAAGTAGTTCTTCATGTTCGGATACTTGCTTTTGGGCGGCTTTTGAGACAAGGGTTAAAATTTCGTTGGTGATGGACATCGTCGTTCCTTTTGTTAAAAAGTTGTGATTTTAGGTAAGGGTTTCGAATTATACTATAATGTATTGTAATTAGTGGGATTGTCCAAATTTTAATTTTAAATTTTTTGAATTTTACTAAATGTGGAAGCGTAAAAAATGACCATATTCGTTACCGGCGGTACCGGCTTTATCGGTTCGCACACCGTTATCTCCTTACTCCAATCAGGATTTGATGTTGTAATTTTGGATAATTTATGTAATTCGTCCGCGAAAATTCTGCCCCGCTTACAGCAGATTTCGGGTAAATCTGTGCCGTTTTATGAGGGCGATATTCGTGATCGTGAGGTTTTGCGGCGGATTTTTGCGGAACATGATATTGATTCGGTGATTCATTTTGCCGGTCTGAAAGCTGTAGGCGAGAGTGTGGCCGAGCCGATGAGGTATTATGACAACAATGTGTCGGGTAGCTTGGTGTTGGCTGAAGAAATGGCGCGGGCGGGTGTGTTCAACATCGTGTTCAGTTCGTCGGCCACGGTGTACGGCGATCCGGGTAAAGTCCCTTACGCAGAAGACATGAAACCGGGCGACACCACCAATCCCTACGGTACATCCAAGGCTATGGTGGAACGGATTTTGACCGACATTCAGAAAGCCGACCCTCGCTGGAGCGTGATTTTATTGCGTTATTTCAACCCCATCGGTGCGCATCAAAGCGGCTTAATCGGCGAGCACCCCAACGGGATTCCGAATAACCTGCTGCCGTATATTTGCCAAGTGGCCGGCGGGAAACTACCGTATCTTTCCGTATTCGGCGATGATTATCCGACTCCTGACGGTACGGGTATGCGTGACTATATTCATGTGATGGATTTGGCGGAAGGCCATGTTGCCGCAATGAAGGCCAAAAGCCATGTTTCCGGCGTACACCTGCTGAATTTGGGTTCGGGGTGTGCTTATTCGGTGTTGGAGATTGTCCGTGCATTTGAAGCCGCCTCAGGCTTAACCATTCCTTATCAAATCAAACCGCGCCGCGAAGGCGACTTGGCCTGCGTGTATGCCGATCCGGCCTATACCAAACAGCAAACCGGCTGGGAAACCAAACGTGATTTGACTCAAATGATGGAAGACGCCTGGCGTTGGGTAAGCCGGAATCCGAACGGATACGGCGATTGATTGCAAGATAAGATTAGGCCGTCTGAAAATGTATTTTCAGACGGCCTAATCTTATTGTGCGCAAATATCTGGAATTATCCTGCCTTTCCATCGGCCCGCGGTTTGATCAGCCACGGAATATAGCGCCAAGCGTATAGCAACAACGAAGCGGCGAACAGCGCGGCGGAACAGCGGATGCTGTGTGTGTATGCCGTACCTGAAACAAAAGTGGCGAGTATGCGGATGAGGGTGGCGGCAATCATCAGCCAGAAGGCAAGGGGGATGGGTTTAGGGGCGGGGTAGATAGGGTGTCCGGTATGGCCCAGTGCGGTGCGTGCCATCATGCCGAGAGTGAGTACGCCGATGCCGCCCACGCCGATGAGGTGTACGCCTAAATTAAGCAGTTGCAGCTTGAAATGGCTGAGGCCGATGGCGGTGAGGCCGAGTGCGGTAAAGAAATAACCCGCAAACAGAATCCACAGCATGGGTTCTTTCAAAACGGCGTTGTTCCACCAGCGGCAGACCTGTATGAGGTTGATAATGCCGGCGGCGAATGTGAAGAGGGCGGCCAGCGGCAGCAGGAACTGGTGTGCGGTCAGCATGGCGGCAATCATGGGCAGAACCAAGGCGGAGAGTGCCAGCCATTGAGGGCTGGGCACTTGCGGGATGTTCAGGCGTTTGGAGGTGAAGAACGAGATGATGCGGGTTCCGATGAGGCCGATAAAGGCGGCGACCATAATCAGGCCGGCGACGAGTCCGTTGAGGAGCGCCATACCGTCAAGCGGGCTGAGATGGCGGTGGAATGCGACATGTGTTCCGCCCAATACGAAGATGGCGAACACGGCGATATAGTTGCGTTTGTTTCGGCTGCGATATACGGGGATGGCCATGCAGACTGCGCCATACCAAAAAAAGACGGTACCGGCGATACCGCTGGCAACAGCCCCCCAGCCGGGAATAAATGCGGCAATACGGGCGGCCAGCCAAAACGCGGTTAGTCCGGCCAATGCGCCGCCGCGGGTGGGGGGCTGTCCGGTCCATGTGGCGACCGCGGTCAGCAAGAAAGCGATAACGACCAAACCGGCATAGCCCCAAATCATTTCATGGGCGTGCCAATAGAAACCGGACAGTTCGGGCGTGCCTTGATAGCCGAAGCCCCAAAGCAGAATGGACAATGCGCCGTACAGCGCCGCCAGCGAATAAAACGGGCGGAAAGCCATTGCCCAAATCGGATGTTTGAACAGGGTGCTCATGGTGGTTCCTTGTGTTTTTTATTGTGGGAGGTGGTTTTTATAGGTAAGGCCGTCTGAAAAGGTGCCGACCATGTTTTTCAGACGGCCTCATCGGTTTATAAAACGGGAAGGTAAGGTTTTATTCCGGTGTGTCCAAATAAGCTTCGACGGCAGGGAACAGTTCCCGTTCTTCAAAACGGGCATGATCGCGCAAGGTGGTGGCAAAATCTTTGTTCCACGTTTCGCTGGTATGCTCGGGCGCGGCAATCATGGCGCGCAGTTTGGCATGATCCGTTTCAAAACGTTCGCGCAACGCGTTGTCGATTCGCGGCCAGTACGGTGCGAACAAGGTTTCTTCTTCAAAGAAATGTTCCAATAGCTCGGGAAAGTGCGGTTCCAATTCGGCTCGGTGGCTTTCGGCGGGAGTGCGCAGAAGACGCACGCAGAGAGACAGCGAACGGTGGTGGTCGCGCGAAAGCTCGATGAGTGCGGGGTGGCGTTTCAGCGGTTTCATAGGTTTTATTGACGGGATGCCTGATTAGAACGGTAAAGTATGATTTTAATGATGGGCTGGATTAATGTTTAAGTTTCATATATTATGAAACTTAAACATATATAAAGTCAAACACATACAGCCGTTGCCGAAAGCGGCTGTATGTGTTTGGGAATGAACCCGCAGGCCAGAAGAATACCATGTATTTAACCCAACATACGGATTACGGTTTACGCGTATTGATCTATACGGCGATAAATGATGATGCGTTGGTCAATATCAGTACGATTGCCGAGACTTATAATATTTCCAAGAGCCACTTGATGAAGGTCGTTACCGCGCTGGTAAAAGGCGGATTCCTGACCAGCGTCAGGGGGAAGGGTGGCGGTTTGAAACTTGCGGAACCGCCGGAGAAAATCAATATCGGTTCGGTGGTGCGCCATTTGGAACCGATGCAGTTGGTCGAATGTATGGGGCGGGACAACAACTGTCTGATTACGCCTTCATGCAGGCTGGCGGATATTTTGAGCGGGGGGATTAAGGCGTTTCTGAATTATCTGGACGGTTTCACCTTGTCGGATTTGCTGAATAAACCTACTTACGATTTACTCTACATGCCGAAAGTCGATATTTCGGTCGAACGGACGAACTGAGCGCGGGATTTCCATAAATCAAGCAGGATGGTCCAAAATTTTTTAAAAAATTTCTTTGGAATGCAACGTATTGTATATCAGTCCGGAACTTACGTCTGTTTCGGGCTTCATACTTCACTTAAAGAATGCACAATGCGGTTTGAATAATCCGTTTCGTTTTCAGACGGCCTTCCTTTGCTGAAAACCATATTGGGAACCTTACCGAACAGACCGTTTGCTTATGGCTTGAAGGTGCGATTTTTTTTTGAAGATTATCAATGATGTAACTGATTGTATTCAAAATCCTCCGTTTGTATAAATAAGTTGCAAACAGAAATAATTGCTATTACTATGCTGGCACTATGAATAAAGAACGAATTTTAAACCCCACAGTGGTTGCCGCTGTGGCGCTGCTGCATGTCGGCCTGATGTCGTTGTTGTGGCGCGCACATGTGCCGCCGCCCGTGGAAGTTGAGCACATCGAGTTTGTCGATTTGGGCGATTTCGGTGGTGGAGACGGGAATGCCGAAGGAGCAGGTTCGCCCGCCCCCGCGGAGAATCCCGCTCCGCCTCAGCCGCAACCGGAGCCGCCGAAACCCAAGCCTAAACCTAAAAAAGTAGAGCCGCCGAAACCCAAGCCGGTAGAACGCCCTAAACCGGTTATCAAACCTGTCGTAACGAAAAAGGCGGATGCCGATATTGAGCAGCCTAAAGAAAAACCTAAGCCTGTTGAAAAACCGATTCCGCAACCTGAGGAAAAACCTGTCGAACCACCCAAACCGGTTGAAAAACCGGCTCCCGAATTCAAACCTGCAGCGGAAAGTCCGACAACCGATACTTACGTCCGCAGCAGCAGGGCTGGGGCTGCCGGCGGTAAGGAAGGCGGCAAAGGCCAAGGCGGCGAAGGCGGCGGTTCGGGCAAAGGCTTTAAAGGCGAAGGTACCGGCCGCGGGTTGGGCGACGGCCCGGGCAGCGGCGGCCGACCCGGCGACCACGGCAGCGGTACGGGCGGCGAAGGCGGCGGAACGGGGCCGGGCAGCAGCCGCGGTAATCCGATACAGTCGTCCGGCATGATTCCGACCCCTCCGTATCCCCAACTTTCTGAAGAAAACGGTGAGGAAGGTACGGTAGTCGTGAATGTGCTTGTGGCTCCCAGCGGGAATATTGTGTCGGTGACCAAAGTCAAGGGGAGCGGTTATCCGCGTTTAGATAGGGCCGCAATGAATGCCGCCAGAGTAGGTAGTTACAAAACTAAGGGTTGGATGAATTTCAGAGGAACCGTTGTTTTCAAAATAACCAACTAAAGGCCGTCTGAAAATCGGAAAGCCACCTTGATGATTTAAAGTTTCATTTTTTAAACTCAGTTTTATATTTTTGGAAAAAAAACATGAATTTAGCGTTAGTATTTCAATCGGGCGATTTCGTATTGATCAGCGTGTTCATCATACTGGTTATTATGAGCATCGTAACTTGGAGCATCATCATTCTGCGTGCCATCAGATTGCGCAAGGCCAAAAACGGCAATGCGGCGGTTAAAAAATTGGTGTTGTCTTCATTCACGCTGAACGAAGCGGTGCAGAAAGCCAAAAGCGTCGATTCGCCTATGGGGCGTTTGACTGAGGAGGCGGTTAAGGCGCATCAGAACTACCGTCAGAGCGATGCCAAACTTTTGGCCAATGCCCTGCCTTTGAACGAATACCTCGTTACCCAAATCCGCAACAGCATGAGTCAGATTATGCGTCAGTTTGAAGGCGGTATGACCTCATTGGCCTCCATCGGTGCGACTGCGCCGTTTATCGGCCTGTTCGGTACGGTATGGGGCATTTATCATGCTTTGATCAATATCAGCCAAAGCGGCCAGATGAGTATTGCCGCTGTGGCCGGTCCGATTGGCGAGGCTTTGGTATCGACAGCCGCCGGCCTGTTCGTGGCGATTCCTGCGGTGTTGGCCTACAATTTCCTCAACCGCAGTACGAAAACCCTGTCGCAGGACATGGACGCCTACGCTCACGACCTGCATGTACGTCTTTTGAATCAGAAGGATTAAGTTATGGCATTCGGTTCGATGAATTCGGGTGATGATGCCCCGATGTCGGAAATCAACGTTACGCCGTTGGTTGACGTGATGCTGGTGTTGCTGATTGTGTTTATGATTACCATGCCGGTATTGACGCATTCGATTCCTCTGGAGCTGCCGACTGCTTCCGAGCAGGCGGCGAAGAAAGAGAAGCAGCCGACCGACCCGCTGCGGCTGACGATCGGTGCCGACGGTTCTTATTATTTCGGTGCGGAATCGGCTTCCAAAATCAGTATCGAGGGGGTAGCTGAGAAACTGAAAACCGCTAAAGCGGCAAAAGAAGATTTGATTGTCGCCATCGCCGCCGATAAATCGGTAGAGTACGATTACGTCAACAAAGCGCTGGAAGCGGCGCGTGAGGCGGGTATCAGTAAGATAGGCTTTGTAACCGAGACCAAATCGGTAGCCAAGTAATCAATAAGTAACGCAGTCTTCTGTAAAACGGAGAGGCCATCTGAAAAACGAAATTCAGACGGCCTCTCCGTTTTATCGGTTTACCGAAGCATTACATTTTTTTAAAGATATGGGGAAACACCAACCTGATTCGGTCGTCTAACCGATACAAGAAATTCGCGGAAAAGCGGGCAAGGCGGATGGTGGCGCATCTGCTGTTCATAATCCTAAAGATGTCGTTTGGAGAAGAACATGCCTGAATGGTTGGGTATCGTATTGTGGATTGCCGCGGGATTGGTGGCAGTGTTGGGCGTATTTGCGGTGGTCGGATTTTTACGATTCATCGTAATATCGGCGTATAACAAAGATTTTTAGGTGTTTGCCGGGCGCCGTTTATTTTGACGGGTTTAAACGATGAGGCCGTCTGAAAAAAGATATTGCAAATCTTTTTTCAGACGGCCTTTGAACGTTTAACGGTTATCCGCCGCCGCTTGCAGGCGGGCTTCAAAATTGGTCAAATCCACGCCGGCCCGGGCTGATGCGGTTTTTACTTCGGCCACGCTGCTGCCGTTTTGAATCTGGCGGTAACCCCATAACAGAGAACAGCGCGTTCCGGTTCGGCAATAGGCCAGTACCGGCGGCGGCAGTTCCGCCAGCAGCTTGTGGAACGTGTCGATGTCGGCATCGGTGATGGCCGGAGCGGTAACGGGCTGGTGGCGGAAGGCCGCAATGCCCGCCTGTTCCAGCCATTGCCGTACTTGGGCGGCCTCGGGCTGGCCTGCTTCTTCGCCGTCGGGCCGGTTGCAGATAACGCTTTTGATGCCGAGTTTTGTGGCTTGTGCTACGTCGGCTTCGCTCAGTTGCGGGGAGATATAAAGATTTTCGCTCAGTTTCAAGATTGCCATGATGTTTCCTTTCGGTTGTTTTCAGACGGCCTTTCACGCCTGAAGGTTACGGACGGTCAAACAGCCATTGTTCCAGCAGTTGTCTGTCGCTTACCGCCAGCAGGGCGGTTTCCGCACCGGCCTCCTCTACGGTGATAACGGTTTCGTGCAATACGCCGGTGCGGAAGAAGTGAACATGTACCTGACTGCCGACCGGTTGCTGCGACCATTGTAAGGCAAGGTCGGTACAGGCGAAGCCGTTGAGGGCGATGATTTTGTCTTGCGGGCAGAGGGCGGCGTTTTCCGCGCTGCCGCCGTTGAAGACATGAGTCAGGGTGGCGCCGTCGCCGTTTTGTTTGAAGCGTGCGCCAAAGTCAGGTGCCGGCGGGAAAGAGTCAGTCTTGGCATCCGCCAATCCGCCGCCGTGGCTGCGGGGCAGGGCGCACCATGTCAGGGCAACGCCGGCTGTGGCGAGACATTCGGCCAGCGGCAGGTCGCGGGTACTGTATAAGGCCGTCTGAAAAAAATCTTCCAAGTTCAAGCCGGTAATTTCCTGACAACGCACCTGCCATTGTTTTTCGGGAATGCCTTGCCGCGTTGCACACCAGTCGCGGTAGTGTTGGCGCATTACGCTGTCGAGCGAATGCCGTCCCGCACTTTTGCTTCGGATGAGCAAATCAAGGCAGAGGGCGGCAAGGGCGCCTTTTTGATAATAGCTGACAATGGCGTTAGGGCTGTTTTCATCCTGCTTGTAAAACTTGTTCCATGCGGTAAAGCTCGATTCGGCAAGGGTTTGTTTCAGACGGCCTTTGGTTTGTTGTACGCGGGTAATGCCTTGTGCAAGCAGGTTCAGATAGGCTTCGGGTGAAATGCAACCGCTTCGGGCGAGGAACAGGTCGTCGTAGTAGGATGTAATCCCTTCGAAAGCCCAAAGTTGCTCAGTGTAGTTTTCGCGGTCGAGATGGTAGGGGACGAATGCTTCGGGCTTGATGGATTTAACGTTCCATGCGTGGAAGTATTCGTGGGAAAACAAGCCGAGCAGTTGTGTATAGGCGTCGTTCGCCGCGCCCATTTCAAACGGGGGCAGACTGTTGCGATCGGCAAGAAGGGCGGTACTGTCGATATGTTCGAGGCCGCCGTAGATGTTGTCGCCGACATGAAGCAAGAAAAGATATTGGTTAAACGGTGCGGGACTAGGGAACGCCGCCAGTTCGGTTTCGCAGATTTTGCGGATGTCGGACACTAGGCGGTCGCGGTTAAACGGATGATAGAAACCGCTCAAAGCAATGCGGTGCGGAATGCCTGCCGCTTCAAAGCTAAGAAATTCGATATTCCCCAATTCGATGGGATGGTCGATTAAATCCATATAAGAAGCCGCCTGAAAAACGTGCTCTCCGACGGCCGGCAGAGTGGTCGCTATCCGCCAGTGTTCAGGGAGCTGCGACAAGGCCACACGGTGGGCTTCATGCTCGTATCCTTTGACTTTCAAGAAGATGCAGGCTCCGTCAAAGAAGCCACGCTCCGTGGTTAGGAATGCGCCGCGGACGGATAAATCGAAAGCGTAAACGGTGTAGCAAATCCGCCACTCTCCGCCAATAGCGGCGGTATGCCATGTATTTTTGTCGATTTGGGTCAACTCGGCCGGAATGCCATCGCAAAAAGCCCGAATTTCAGTGATATGGCGTGAGAAATCACGAATCAGATAACTGCCCGGAACCCAGTTCGGTAAACTGATTTCTGTCGGCAGTTCATTGTTTTTAATAAAAGAAAGAGTGATTTCCCATTGGCGGGAGAGTAAATTTGGCGAAAGAGTGTAATTAATCATAGCTATTATTCTGTTTGTTAAATTTTAATATTTTGCCGGTATTTTAATACAGCCTACAGGCTGCATCAAAAAAGGCCGTCTGAAAAAGAAGGATGAAGGATATGACAAAATTTTAGTAAGTATTTTATTAATAATTTGATTTGTATTGTTTTTATTTTCCAAAAAAATATTTTTGACATATTGTCAGCAATGTAATATCGCTTGGCGCGTACCAGTATCTATGTTAAATTTAGAAAAATAGCCCATTGTTTCGCTTGATTTGACTCAAAAATCAGAAATCGGCTGTAATAAAAAATTCTTATTGCCATGATTAATGGAGACTTTTATGGACACGCAAACTTACAACTACAAAGTGGTGAGGCAATTTGCCATCATGACCGTAGTTTGGGGCATCGTGGGCATGTTGGTAGGTGTTATCGTTGCCGCACAACTGTTTGCCCCTTCCCTTGATTTATCCGATGTCGGCCCGTGGTTTCACTTCGGTCGCCTGCGTCCGCTGCATACCAATGCGGTGATTTTTGCTTTTGGCGGATGCGGCCTGATGGGGACGTCCTATTATGTGGTGCAGCGTACTTGTAATGTGCGTTTGTTCGGCGGCAACTGGCTGCCGGCGTTTACGTTCTGGGGGTGGCAGGCAGTTATTGTGGCAGCCGCAATTTCACTGCCTATGGGTTTTACCCAAGCCAAAGAATATGCGGAACTGGAATGGCCGATTGATATTTTAATCGCATTGGTTTGGATTGCTTACGCCGTAGTTTTCTTCGGTACCATTGCCAAACGCAAAGTAAAGCATATTTATGTAGCCAACTGGTTTTACGGCGGTTTCATCTTGGCTGTAGCCTTGCTGCATATCGTTAATAATATCAGTGTTCCGGCCGGTTTTATGAAATCCTACCCCGTTTATTCCGGCGCTATCGACGCAATGGTGCAATGGTGGTACGGCCATAACGCCGTCGGCTTCTTCCTGACTGCGGGCTTCTTGGGCATGATGTATTACTTCGTTCCGAAACAGGCCGCTCGTCCGATTTATTCGTATCGTTTGTCCGTCGTCCATTTCTGGGCGTTGATTTTCACTTACATGTGGGCGGGTTCGCACCACCTTCACTATACCGCATTGCCCGACTGGACCCAGTCTTTGGGTATGGTTTTGTCTCTGATTCTGTTCGCGCCGTCTTGGGGCGGTATGATTAACGGCATCATGACCTTGTCCGGTGCGTGGGACAAACTGCGAACCGATCCGGTTTTGAAATTTCTGATAGTTTCCCTCTCTTTCTACGGTATGTCGACTTTCGAAGGCCCGATGATGTCCATCAAAACCGTTAATTCCCTGAGCCATTATACCGACTGGACCATCGCACACGTACACGCGGGTGCGTTGGGTTGGGTAGGCTTTGTGACAATCGGTTCGGTGTACTACATGATTCCGCGTCTTTTCGGTAAAAACGAGATGCACAGTACCAAATTGATTGAAGCGCATTTTTGGATTGCCACTATCGGCGTGGTCTTGTACATCGCCGCAATGTGGATTGCCGGTGTGTACCAAGGTCTGATGTGGGGTTCTTTAAATAAAGACGGTACGCTGACTTATTCGTTTGTAGAATCCGTGAAACACACTATGCCTTATTATCAAATCCGATTTGTGGGCGGCATGCTGTATTTGAGCGGTATGTGCATCATGGCATACAACGTTTACCGCACGGCGGTCGGCGGCAGGCCGGTGGATGCGGAAATCCCTGCGGTTTCCCAAGTGCAGCACCACTAACGTATAAGAAAGATAGGCTACCAAAATGAAATTGCAACACTTAGTCGAAGAAAAAGTCGGGTTTCTGATAGTGTTTACCGTTCTGGTTATCAGCGTCGGCTTGCTTATTGAAGCAGTACCGTTGTTCTTTACCAAAGCGGTAACCCAACCGGCTCCGGGCGTTAAACCGTATAACGCTTTGCAAGTGGCGGGAAGGGATATTTATGTGCGTGAAGGTTGTTATAACTGCCACTCGCAGATGATTCGCCCTTTCCGTGCCGAGACCGAACGTTACGGCCATTATTCAGTAGCGGGGGAGTCGGTTTACGACCGTCCGTTCCAATGGGGTTCGAAACGTACCGGTCCTGATTTGGCCCGTGTCGGCGGACGTTATTCCGATGAGTGGCACCGTATCCATCTGCTCAACCCGCGCGATGTCGTCCCCGAATCCAATATGCCTGCATTCCCGTGGCTGGCCCGTAATAAAGTGGATGCGGAAGCCACTGTCAGACATATGAAGGCTCTGCGCTCTGTCGGTACACCTTACAGCGACGAAGAAATTGAAAAAGCTCCGGAGGCTTTGGAAAACAAATCAGAGCTGGACGCCGTAATCGCTTACCTGCAAGGGTTGGGTTTGGCATTGAAAAACGTAAGGTAACATCATGGATGCTAACTGGGCGCGCTCGCTTTTTACCCTTTGGGTATTCGTCAGTTTTATTTTGGTTATCTATATTGTGTTTAATCGGCGCAATAAGAAAAACTATGATGATGCCGCAAACAGTATTTTCGACAATAACGACGATAATACGTCCGATAAAAACGGGCGATAACCGGTTAATCCGCGATAACGGAGCAAAAGAATGAACACAACTTCCCAATTTACCAGTAATTTCTGGAATATATACATTGCCGTCATCGTCCTGTTCAGTTTCATCGGCTTGGCTTGGCTGCTGCTTTCGCAAAATGTTGTGAAGCCGCTGAAAAAAGGCGAAGAGGTTAAAACCACAGGACACAACTGGGACGGTATTGAAGAGTACAATAATCCGCTGCCGCGTTGGTGGTTTTGGTTATACGTCTGCACTTGGTTGTTCGGTATCGGTTATTTGATTATGTTCCCAGGTATCGGCGACTATAAAGGCTATTGGGGCTGGAGCAGCCACGGGCAGTACGAAGAGGAAATGCAAAAGGCGAACGAGCAATACGGAAAACTGTATGCGAAATTTGCCAAAATGCCGATTGAACAGGTTGCCAAAAATCCTGAAGCACGCCAAATCGGTAAGAATATGTTTGATACTTATTGTATCCAATGCCACGGTTCGGATGCGAAAGGTTCCAAAGGGTTTCCGAACCTGACTGACAATGATTGGCTGTGGGGCGGCGAACCTGAAAAAATCCATGAGACCATTGAAAAAGGCCGCATAGCGACTATGGCTGCATGGGGGCCTGCTTTAGGTGAAGAACGCGTTAAAGACGTTGCAAACTATGTGATGTCTTTGTCCAAACCGAAAGACCAGTATGACCAAGAGCGTGCAGCACGCGGTAAGGCCTTGTTCAGCGGTCCGCCGGCCAACTGCTTTACCTGTCATGGAGATAAGGGGCAGGGTATTCAGGGCTTGGGTCCGAATCTGACTGATAATATATGGCTTTGGGGTGGAACGCAAAAAGCCATTATTGAGACCATTACCAATGGCCGCCACAGCCAAATGCCCGCATGGGGCGGTTTCTTGGATAAAGACAAACTGCACATTATGACGGCGTATGTTTGGGGTTTGTCAAACAAAGACGGTAAAGCGCCGGCCAAGAAAGCAGAACCCGCACCGGTGGCAGCACCTGCTCCGACAGCATCGCCTGCGGAAAAAGAGGCCGCCGCTCCGGCAGATAAAGCAACGTCATCGGCCGATAATAAGGCCGGTTCCGCTACTACTGAAGCCAAGCCAGCCGATAAGGCAGAAGCAGCTCCGGTAGCCAAGGCGGATGGTAAAAAAGTCTATGAGGCAAGCTGCAAATCCTGCCATGGCAACGCTATTCCAGGAATCCCTCATGTCGGTACGAAAGCAGATTGGGCGCCGCGTATCAAGCAAGGTAAAGAAACTTTGCACAAACATGCCCTTGAAGGGTTCAATGCCATGCCGGCCAAAGGCGGCAACAGCGGTCTGAGCGACGATGAAGTGAAGGCTGCCGTGGACTACATGGCGAATGAATCCGGTGCAAAATTTTAGTCTCTGACTGGATTAGAATAAAGGCGTATCTGAAAGGATACGCCTTTTTGTTTGTTGTAGCTGCGGGATAGGAATGGGGAAACAGGTATTTAAGGGCACCATGTTGTGTCAGCCAGAATGAATTGAGGCCGTCTGAAATTTTCAGACGGCCTCTTTGGAAATGAGCAGACAGTTAACCGACTAATCAGATTCAACCGTGCCAGTAATACCGGACAATGTGGAAGAACACTGGCGCGGCGAAGCAGATGGAATCCACACGGTCGAGCATACCGCCGTGGCCGCGTATCATGTTGCCCCAGTCTTTGACGCCGTAGTCGCGTTTGATGGCGGACATCACCAGCCCGCCGAAGAAACCCATCAGGCAGATGACGAAACCGATAGCGGCGGCTTGTCCGTGGCTAAACGGCGTCATCGGCGACAGCAGCGCAGCGAGCGCGGTGGCAGACAAAATGCCGCCGACCGTGCCGGATATGGTTTTAGACGGAGAAAGCGACGGCATGATTTTGGCACCGCCGACCAGTTTGCCCCAAACGTATTGCAGCACGTCCGAAGCCTGCACCACGAAAATCAGGAACATCAGCAGCAGGATATTGCCGCTGCTGTCGAAATCGTCCAAGTTCAGGAACATCAGGGCGGGAACGTGTGAAAGGCAGAAGATGCAGATCATCGACATCCACTGCGTTTTGGCGGCGCGTTCGAGGAAATGGGCGGTTTGCCCGCTCAGGCTGGCGATAATCGGCAATACCAAAAAGCCGTACACGGGGATGAAAATGCTGAACATGCCGTACCAGCCGTCATAGACGAAATAATATTGCACCGGCAGTAGCAGGTAGAAACACACCACCATGCTGTAATAATCGCTGCGGCGGCGATAGACGAGGGTCATAAATTCGCGCAAAGCGGCAAACGAAATCAGAAAAAACAGCGCCACCGTCCCCGTTTTGCCGAACCAAAATGCGACCAGCAGCACCAGCGTCATCAGCCACCAAGCGTAGATGCGGGCATTGAGATTGGCGATGGTGGCATTGTCTGCACCGTTTTTGCGTTTCAGCCATTGCCCGACGACGCTGGCGAAAATCAATATGGCAAATACGCCGGTAAAGATATAGCCTGCCTGCGGGGTCAGATGGGCGGCGGTTTGTTCGGTAATGATTTGGCTGGACGTGTTAACAAAGCTCACGATGCAGCTCCTTTGTTTTGTTGAGACTCGTTGCACTCGTTTTGACGAAACTCACTTTGCTCGTTTTGGCGAAACTCGTTGCACTCGTTTTCAGACGACCTCAATGCCAGCAAAGCTTCGCGGGTGCGTGTCAGGAAAGTGTCTTTGTCTTCATCTTCGCGCAGGATCAGCGGCTCGCCGATGTGGACTTCGCACAACAGAGGTACGGGCAGCACTTTGCCTTTGGGCAGGACGCGGTTGATGTTGTCTATCCATATCGGCACAAACTCAGTATCCGGCTTGCTTTTTGCCAGGTGGTAAATGCCTGATTTGAATGGAAGCAGAATTTCGTTTTCGTCCGTATTGCGTGTGCCTTCGGGGAAGATAATCAGCGAATCGCCCGCTTGGAGCGCGTGGTTCATCTGTTCGGTAATCGACTGCGGATTGTCGCTGTGGCGCGGAATCAAGAGCGCGTTGAAGACGTTTTGGATGATGAAGCGTTTGAGTTTGTTGGTCAGCCAGTAATCCGAGCCGGCAACAGGACGCGTCGAAAGCCGCCAGCGTCGCGGCAGAGAAATCCACACCAGCAAAAAATCGCCGTGGCTGCCGTGATTGGCGTAATACACTTTCCGCTGCGGATTGAATGCCAGTTCGCGCGGGCTTTTGGGGCGGACGCCGGTGAGGAAGGATACCGACAGGCACAATGCTTGGTCGGTCAGCCATGCAAGTTGTTTTTTAAGAAAATTTTTCATGACATCAGAGGATTTGAATAAGGAAAACTGCCGATTGTGCAGCGGTCAGGTAAAGGCTTTTGCGCCACAAGGCGAGCGCGCCCGCCACACGTTGCGGCAGGGAGGGGGCGTCTGAAACACGGCGCAAGCCGGTTTGCCGCAGAGTTTGGTCGAAGGCTTCGGGTGTATAGCGGCCGTCGGCAAAATCTTGGAACACGTGGCGGTCAAATTCGATGCGGATGTGGTAGTACAACAGCGCCGCCGCCAAGACAAGCTGCACCGCCGACCACGCGCCGCCGTGTTGCGCGGACAAAGCGAATAACAAGGCATTGAACACGGCGGTATAGCGGGCGGTGGCAAGCAGGCGGGAGGTAATCAGGCTGTCAGTGGAATTGTCCATTCACATTCCTTTTGGGTATGGAAACTGTCATTCGGGGCATATCATGTCCAAGGGTCGTCTGAATTTGTTATCGGGATGGAACAGGTTTATCTAAAAACAAATTCTTTTCTGCAATCAAAATATAAATGGTTACTGCCGACAAAATGGCCGTCTGAATAACCTTGCTGTCGGGGTGTGTGGCGAAAATCTCGTTACCCAGATTGGCGCACAGGTGGAATATCGTCGCCACCGCGATGCTGCGTCCGCTTTTGGCGTACAACCAGTTCATCAATAGGACGAAGACAAACATGCTGACCACGAAATTAACCGTGTAGAGTGCGCCTTCGGAAACGATTTGGCTGTGATAATAGCCTTTGACGAAGGCAAGCGGCATGTGCCAAAACGCCCAATACACGGTAAATAGCAAGGATGCGACAAACAGGCTTCTGCGTGCCGTGAGCGCGTCGGTGCCATAGCTGTGCCACGCCAATTCTTCGGCAACAGGCGCAATAAGGAGCATGAACCATGGCGACAGCAAGGCGGATGTAAATGACGGATGTCCCGAAATGTGAAACTGCGCCCAACTGTGTCCGAAAGCGATGGAAATGAGTTGCGCCAGCACCAAGGTAACCGGACCGAGCAGCGCGGCAGCGAGCAGGTATCGCTTGGGAAAACCTGTCAGGCGGAACAGGCGGTGTTTTGCGTCCGTCCACAATTTGGGCTGTTTGTACAACAGAAACGCCGCCACGAGCATGGGTGCGAACAGCCCGGCCAGTCCTAACGCGGCCTGCGCCCACTGGTACTCGACAGCATCAGGGCGGTGGCTGATGTAGGCGGCAGCAAACCATAATGTCCACGGAATCAGCAGGGATAAAGTGTAAAACGTAACGGGGCGGTAGCTTTTAGTCATAAGATTCCCTCCTTACTCTGGGTGCGGTACATATCAGTCGTCGTATCGTGAATTTACTTTAAACTAGGACTGCATTGCCTTGCACAAGCTCAATAGAGAATGATTTGCTCAGCTTGGGTTTTAGCTATCTTGATTAGCGTTACAGAAACTTACCTCGTTTTAGCTTCGCAGAAACTCGCTTCGTTCATTTTCAGACGGCCTGCCGCCGCTTCTACTGCTTTTGCCGTTTCCGGCGGCAGCACCATCTGCGGGCGAGCCTGTTTCAGTTCCGCCGTTGCCTGTGCCAAATCCCGGCAGCCGCCGTAAACCAGCAGCCAAGTGAATACCACCGCCGCGCTGCGTCCATAGCCCAGCGCGCAACAGGTCAGAACCTTACCGTGTTGCCGACGCAATGCTTCCAGCAGCAAAGCCGCCTGCACCAAATCGTTTTCAGACGGCGCAACCATGTCCAATAACGGCAGAACGCGGTATGCGCCGCGATAACGGGGGCGGGGATATTCGGCGCATACGTCCAACACGGCAGGAAAGTCGTCTGAAATCCCTGAGATACTACCAATCGACACATCATCACGAACCCGCGCCGTCTTTGCCTTGCCGCTCAGCCAATACGCCATGTTCAGCCGCACGCCCACCAGATAAGGCAGCAGCAAAATCGTTGCCGCCGCCGACAAGCTGCCGTCTGCCTGTTTTTGGAATACCGCCGCGTTGCCGGTCAGATAGGCAAAAGCGACTACCGATAACGACGCGCTGACCCACAACATCCACAACCACACGCCGCCGAACAAGGACGGCAGAGCCGACAATACCGCGCCTGCCAGATACAGCATGGCGATTTTGATTTCGCGGGAACGTGTTTCGGGGGAAGTTTTGGCTTCGCGGAAACTTGCTTCGCTCGTTCTAGCGAAACTCACTGCGTTCGTTTTAGCTTCGCAGAAACTCGCTTCGCTCGTGTTCAGACGGCCTTGAGTATCAAAAGGCCGTCTGAAAGGCGAGACCCCGTGTTGCGGTATGGCCGCACCAGCCAACCCAGCAGCGCACCGGTTGGCACGTCGATAAAATGGTGTTGGTAAGTCGTCAGTACCGACAAGGCAATCAGGCTTTGCCACAGCAAAAGCGGCAAGCGGATTTTGGGAAACCGCGTCCAATAAAACGCGCCGACAATGATAGACAGCGCGATATGTAGCGATGGCGCTTGGTTGTACGGCAAGTCAAACGCTACCAACGAATCAAAAAGCCAACCCCACAACCCGTCGGTAGGCGGCTTCGGCCAGCCGAAATGCAGCGGAAACAACATAAAGCAAGTAGTGGCAATAATTTGCGCCAATACCAGCCGTGCGACGTAGAGGTTTTGTTCACACGCATTTCGGCAAAGGAAAAACGCCGCCGCATACATCAGATTCAGCGACCAATAAGGCACAATCGTCCACGCCCAAAACGGAATGCTGCGCTCCCACGCAAAAGCGACTTCCGGCACATAGGCTAGCGATGCCGCGTAATGGTTGGACAGGCCGTAGCTGGTGTAGAACAGCGCACCGATTAGGGCAAGTTTCAGCAGGGAGGCTTTGAAGGCGGGTTTCATAGGTTATGGTTATTTGATGCAATTTTATAGCGGATTAACACGCTTTTGATACAAACTGGGCCAGTACCGTCGCGGAAATTAAGTTAATCTGCCATATCGGAAGCATAATATTATTTTACCGTTGCATGAGTTGAATATTATTCTCGGAAGGATACAATACAGCCTGCTGTTTTAGCGCAGCACGGGCGGCTTAGGCTACCTGAAAAATTTCCTGATGCTCAATATGGAGTCATACAATTATGAAATTATTATCTGTTGTTACTGCGGCGGCGCTGGCTGCCGTTTCCCTGAGTGCTGTGGCTGCGCCTGCAGGCATGGTTTCCTATACTTGCGACAACGGCAAACAGTTGAACGCACTGTATGAATTCGACCGCCAAGGCAGAGCGGTAAACGTTGCGGTCAATGCCGCCGGAACGCAGGCTAATCTTACTGTGAACAAAAAGCAGTCTGACAGCACCGGTACCACCTTTACCAACCGTCGCGGCTACTCCTTGTCTGCCGGCTATATCGACAAAAACACCCACACCACTTCCGACGTGGTGGGCTTGACCGCTCCGGGCGGCCGTTTCATCGTGAAAAACTGTTCGCCTGTAAGCAACTAATATTTTTCTATCAAAGGCCGTCTGAAACCGTTTTGCGTTTTCAGACGGCCTTTATTTTTTTATTTCTTCACAGCTAGGCTCACGGTGAAAATGCCGTCTTCGTCTATCCACTGATGGATTTTTTCAAAACCGGCTTTCTCGACCAACTGATCCATTTCCTGCTGGCTGCGGCGGCGCATTACCCAGTTGGGGCTGCCCGCTTTGTGGCTGGTCAGCGCGCGCGCAATCATTTCGAGCTGCGGATGCCACGGCTGTCCGGTGTAAATCAGGTAGCCGCCCGTTTCAATCGCATCGCCGAAGCCGTAGAGCGAGTTCAAAATCAAATCGTTGTCGGCAAACAATTCATGCAGGCCGGAAACGATGCCCAGCGTAGGACGGGGCTGCAAATCCTGATAGTTGGCGCGGTCGTAGGCATTGACTTCGTTGAAGGTAACCGTGTCTTGCAGACCGCGTTCGGCAATCAGTTTGCGGCCGGCTTCAACGTTAATCGGACTGTAATCGCGCAGGCGCACGGAATCGGGCAGCGTGTCGGCAGTCAGCGCGTCGAGCACATAACGGCCGTGTCCCGAGGCAATATCGAGAACATGTACCGGTTTGCCCGCTTCGCGCAGCTTGGCAGAGGCCGTCTGAATCGCTTTGCCGATATTGGTTTTGCGTTGGCGGATGCCGCGCCAGCCGATGGCGTTGAGATAGTGTTTGTCCACCGCCACACCAAAGGCGTTGCTGCCCTGCGGCTGGTTGCGGTACACATAATCGAGCGTGCTGCCGGAGTCGTAGCCGGTTTCCTTGCCGATTTTCAAACCCTCACTCCAGCGCGCGCCGAGGTCGAGGGAAGCGCGGTAAGCCGCCCAGAATGCGCCGCGCGGCGAACAAATAGGCAAAGGCGTGGCCAGTTCGTCGGCTTCGCGGCGGCTTTCGCCGTGCAAGTGTGCTTGGGTCAAATCGACTTGATATAAAGGCTGATTGAAACGTTCGCGGATAAAGCGGCGCATTTCGACAAACGCAATTTCGCGGTTTTGTTCGCCCAATGTGTCGTGATAGAAGCCGGGCAGGATATGGCGTTCTTTGATGCGGCTGCCCAAACGGTTGTAGAAATCGTGTTGCGGTTTGTGGTGAACAACCCAGTCGCTGCCGGAAATCAAAAGCTGCAAGGGCGTGGTAATGGCCTGCGCGTCGGCGACGACGCGTTCGGCGGCTTCGTACAAACCGAGCAGAATGCGCACGGAAATGGCGCGGGTAATCAGCGGATCGTTGTCGTAGCTGGTTTGGCGCTCTTTGTTGTGCGTCAGGTAGTGGGCTTTGACGTAGCTGTTGACAAAGAAATTGCCGCGCCATTTCTGCATGATTTTCAGGCCGGTGCGGGCAAAAGGGACGTAGAGTTTGACTTTGAATGCGGGCGACGCCAATACGGCGCAGCGGATTTTCGGCGCGTAGTCGTGCAGCCAAGTGGACACCAATACCGCGCCGACGCTTTGCGCGATCACGCAGATGTTTTCAGGTTTGATGCCGTATTCGCTTTGGATGTGGCGGATAAAGTCGTCCACATCGGCAACGGAAGTACCGATACTGGGGCTGTCGCCGCGTTCGCCGGGGCTGTGCCCATGACCGCGCGCGTCCCATGCGAAATAGGCAAAATCGTCGAAACCGAGTTCGTCGGCAACAAACATCATCCGGCCGGAATGCTCGTGGCCGCGATGGAACAGCACGATGGCTTTTTCGGTTGAACCGTCGGCAGCGGGGCGGTAGCGGTAGAAAAGTTCGGTACCGTCTTGGGTGGCGAAGTGTTTTTGCTGTTCCTGCATGGTGGCTCCTGATTGATATATCCTGCGAGGCGCGCATTATGACATGAAAAAATGCGCAGAGGGTATCGGTAGGACAGGCGGTTGAAACGGATAATGAATGATAGGGCCGTCTGAAAACTGATTTTCAGACGGCCTTTGAAGGATTTTGGGCTGTTTTCCGCCTTATTCAACGGCTGCCGAGCCGCTTGTCCGGCCGCGCGAACACAAACACTGCCAGCGAAGTCAGCGCGCCCAGCGTGTCGGCGAGCATGTCTTTTTGCGCGTCCCAAATATCGCCTTGCGAACCGAGCACTTCCAGCCCCGCTTCGCCGCCGTCAATCACCGCATACTGCCATTCGATGATTTCGTAAGCCGCCGCCACGCTCATGATGAAGAACAAGGAAAAAAACAGGGCAAGCGCGAGTCGGCAGAGTTTGCGGCGCAACAGCCATTCCGCCATCGGGTAGGCGTAGAAACCGATAATGTAGTGTCCGACGCGGTCGAAATGGTTGCGCCCTTTGCCTAAGAACGGCGCAAGCAGGCGGTTTGCCCAGTCGAAGGGCACATCGGCGAAGGTGTAGTGCGCGCCGACGGTGTGCATAATCAGCCAGAAGCTCATGAATACATAAGCCAGATTACTGAAACGGAAGCGGCGGTAAGTGGCAATGAGCGCGACAAATACGGTGGAAACGGGGAGGATTTCGGCGTACCAAACGGCGCGGTCGGACGGGTTGATGCCCGACCAGACGATAAGTGCGGCAATGAAAACCGTGAGCAGCAAAGGGATGATGTGCGAAGTTTTTTGCATAAAGTTTATCGTGTTATCAATGGAATGGAAGAGAGAGAAACGATTTTCAGACGGCCTTCAAACCATTGACGACGCGCTTATAGCAGGTGTAAACCAATGCCGCGCAAGCCAGCCACATGACGATGTAGAAAACCGCATGGAAGCTGCCCGCCACCGCATACCACACCGCCAGTACGCCGATAAAGAACGCGCGGTCGCTCTTGCCGAACGGCCCGTCATAACGCCGCCCGTTGCCGTGTACCTGCCCCAACACGCCGCAAAATTCGGTCATCGCCGCCAGCCAGACAAACAGGCCGATTTGCGCGCCGTCAAACGGGGCGATAAAGGCGAAAGGCAGATACAGCGCGGCATCGGCGGCGACATCGGTGATTTCGTTCAGATAACCGCCCAATGCCGACTGCTGGCCGAACTCGCGCGCCAACATTCCGTCCACCGCGTTCAACGCCATGCGGATGAACAGCCATACGGGCAACAGCCAAAACAAGGCGGGAACCTGCGCACCGAGCGACAGCAGCAGCCCGACCGCGACCGACACCGCGCAAGCCGCCAGCGTAACCTGATTGGCGGTTACCCCCTTCTGATAAAGCTGGCGCACCAGCGGGCGCAGCAGGTTTTGGAATTTGGGTTTAAGGGCGTAGATGCTCATCATTATGCCGTCTGAAAATAAACGAAGTGCCGCGATTATAGACGAAATCCGTTATAATCCGTCAACTTTCCCACCACGCGGTTCGCAAACCTCCCGCGTTACCAAAACTAGGATTCACCATGCAAAACCAACAAGCCTTGGTCGTCTTCTCCGGCGGCCAGGATTCCACCACCTGCCTGATTCAGGCGATTCAAACCTACGGGCGCGAAAACGTCCAAACCATCACCTTCCAATACGGGCAACGCCACGCCGTCGAGCTGGAACGCGCCCGTTGGATCGCGCAGGATTTGGGCGTCAAACAAACCGTACTCGACTTGAGCCTGATACAGCAGATTACGCACAACGCCCTGATGGACGACACCGCCGCCATCGAAACCGCTTCAGACGGCCTGCCCAATACCTTTGTGGACGGACGCAATGCACTGTTCCTGCTCTACGCCGCCATCTACGCCAAAGGACAAGGCATCAGGCATATCATCGCGGGCGTGTGCGAAACCGACTTCTCCGGCTACCCCGACTGCCGCGACGTGTTCGTCAAATCCATGAACGTTACCCTCAATCTGGCGATGGACTACGCCTTCCAAATTCATACCCCACTGATGTACCTGACCAAAGCGCAAACTTGGGCGCTGGCGGACGAAATGGGCGCGCTGGACTACATCCGCGAACAGACCCACACCTGCTACAACGGCATCGTCGGCGGCTGCCACGAATGCCCGAGCTGCGTGTTGCGCGAGCGCGGGTTGGCGGAATATTTGGAGGGCAAAAAGGCCGTCTGAAAAAAGTGTTCCGTCCGGAGTGGGAACGTCTGCGGCAAGAGAGCGGTCGAATAATAAGCCGAGAATAACTGTAAGGGCCGTCATGACCGACAAAATCCATCTCTACCACCCGCTCCATACTCTGAAACCTTTTTCAGACGGCATCTGGATTGCCGACGGAAAAGTCATACACATGAATTTTCCGCTGGGCATCAAAGTGCCGTTCAGCACCCGCATGACCGTCGTACGCCTGAACGACGGCGGGTTGTGGTGTCATTCGCCGATTGAACCCGTGCCCGAACTGCTGCGGCAAATCGACGCGCTCGGCGAAGTCCGCCATCTGGTTTCGCCCAACAAAATCCACTACGCCCACATCGCCGCGTGGAAACGGCATTACCCGCAGGCGCTTGCGTGGGCAAGTTCCGGCGTGCGCGAACGGGCGGCATCGCAGCATATTGCCGTTTGTTTCGATGCCGACCTCGGTGCCGCCGCGCCGCCGCAATGGGCGGACGATTTGGCGCAAATGCCGTTTGCGGGCAGCGCAGCGATGGAGGAAACCGTGTTTTTCCACCGCGCGAGCCGAACCCTGATACTGGCCGATTTGATTGAAAACTTCGAAACCGCCAAATTTCCCAGCCGCTTTTGGGCGGGCGTGATGAAACTGACGGGTATCGCCGACCCCGACGGTAAGGCCCCCGCCGACTGGCGCGCCACCTTCAAAGACAAAACCGCTGCCCACACCTGTCTGAAACAGATGCTGGACTGGCAGCCGGAAAAAATCATACTGGCGCACGGCCGCTGCTACGAAACCGGCGGCACGGACGAACTGCGCCGCGCGTTCAGATGGCTGGATTAACCAAGCTGCGGCTGTTTTGTTGAAAAATAAGTTATCCGCTGTGTTTGCAAAGAACAAACCATGAAAATTACCAAGATATTCACCTTCGACTCCTCGCACATGCTCGATGGGCATGACGGCAAATGCCAAAACTTGCACGGGCATACCTACAAACTCGAAATCACCGTTTCAGACGACCCCGTCAGGGGCGGGCCGAAAGACGGCATGGTGATGGATTTCACCGACCTAAAAGCCGCCGTCAAAAAACACATTACCGACCCTTTTGACCACGCGTTTATCTACCACGGCGGCAACGACCGCGAATGCCAAATCGCCGCGCTCTTGGAGGGCTGGAACATGAAAACCCTGTGCCTGCCTTGCCGCACTACTGCCGAAAATATGGCGGTCGAAATGTACGATCGTTTGAAAAACGCGGGGCTGAAAGTGTGCAGCGTGAAATTGTGGGAAACGCCGACATCGTGTGCGGAGTATGAAGGGGAGTAGGGAATATCTTGCACGTATCGATATAGTAAATTCAAATAAGATATGCCCAACCGCGTCATTCCCGCGCAGGCGGGAATCCAGACCTTGGTTTTTCAGGAATATTTAAAAATTGCAGCAATTCCAACCCTCTGGATTCCCGCCTGCGCGGGAATGACGGTGTGGGGCGTTCTTATTTGAATCTACTGTAAAACGGTTTTTTTCCTGCACGGATTCCCCGTTTTTTCAGACGGCCTTCCATACCAATACACCCATTCAAAGGAACACCCATGAAACTCCTCTCCACCCTCTTAGTCCTCCTCGTCGCCGCCGAACATTTCTACATCGCCTGGCTTGAAATGACGCAGATTCCCAGCGAAAAAGCGGCGGAAATTTTCAAGCTGCCTTATGAATTTATGGAACAAAAGCGCGTGCAGACTCTGTTCAGCAACCAAGGGCTGTATAACGGCTTTCTCGGCATCGGGCTGGTGTGGTCTCGGTTTGCCGCGCCGGACAATGCCGTTTACGGGGCGACGATTCTGTTTCTCGGCTTCGTATTGATTGCCGCCGCATGGGGCGCGTTCTCTTCCGGCAACAAAGGCATACTCGTCAAACAAGGTCTGCCCGCGATGTTGGCAGCGGCGGCGGTGTTGGCGGTATGAAAAAAATCAGCGTTGTCCCCGAAAATCCGCAATACCGCATCGTTGAAATTTTCGAGAGCCTGCAAGGCGAGGGCTGGAATACGGGCATGCCTGCCGTTTTCGTCCGTTTGGGCAAATGCAATCTGGCGTGCGGCTGGTGTGATACCGATTATTTGAAATTCGGCATGATGAGCCTGTCCGACATCTTAGGCCGTCTGAAAACCTACGCCGCGCGCAATATCATCATCACCGGCGGCGAGCCGACCATACAGCCGCATCTCGATACGCTGCTGGACGCGCTCAAGGCCGAAGGCTATTTCCTCTGTATCGAAACCAACGGACTCAAGCCTGCGCCGCCGCAAATCGACTACGTCGCCACCAGCCCCAAAGCCTGCTACGCCGCCAAATATGAAAATAGCTGTATCGCCGAAGCCGACGAAGTACGCATCGTGGCCGACGGCGATGTGGTCGGATTCTGCCAAAACATGGAACGCAAAATCCGCGCGCGTCGTTACTACCTTTCGCCCTGCGAACAAAACGGTGTGATGAACATCTACGACACCATCCGCCAAATCGGTATCTTAAACAGCCGCCCCGACGCGCCCGTGCATTGGCAGCTGAGCGTGCAGACGCACAAATGGGCGGGGATAGAGTAAGCCTTCCCGCGTTTGATGCGAAGATAACGGACAGGCCGTCTGAAAAGGCTTTTCAGACGGCCTGTCCGTTTTGCTTTCTGCTATACTTCATCCGATAGGATTCTTGTTTTCTTATTAAAGGAACATCATGAGCAAACTCTTTCCCAATGCCGTTATGCGCACCCGCGCCCCTTACCGTTTCGACATCGTCGGCAGCTTCCTGCGTCCCGACTCCCTGAAGCAGGCGCGCCGCCGCTGCGCCTGCGGCGAATGCAGCCTTGAAGAGATGCACCTCGTCGAAGACAGGGAAATCGCCACACTGATTGCCAAAGAAAAAGCGGTCGGCCTGCCCAACGTAACCGACGGCGAGTTCCGCCGCACATGGTGGCATCTGGATTTCCTGTTCGAACTGCTGGGCGTCGAACTGGCGGAGGTGGAAGAATACAGCACCAAATTCCAAGCGCACATGCACCGCCCCGTTACCCTGAAAATCACCGGCAAAATCGAATTTCCGAACGCGCATCCGTTTTTGGCACATTTCAAGGCATTGCAGGAAGAGGCGGGCGGCCATCCGGTGAAATTCACCATCCCGTCGCCGAGTATGCTGCACCTGATTACCTGCGTGCGCACGCCCAACCCGCAGCTTATCGAACGCTATGCGGGCCGCAACGACCTGCTGCTGGCCGACATTACCGCCGCCTATGTCAAAGCCGTCAACGCGCTGTATGACGCGGGCTGCCGCATACTCCAGCTTGACGACACTTCGTGGGGCGAGTTCTGTTCGGAAGAAAAACGCGCGCTGTATCAGGCGCAGGGGGTGGATGTGGATGCGACCGCCCGCAGCTATGTGAAGATGCTGAACGACATCCGCGCCGCCGCGCCGGCGGATATGGTGCTTACCATGCACGTCTGCCGCGGCAATTTCCGTTCGACATGGTTCTCCAGCGGCGATTACGAACCGGTGGCCGAAATCCTGTTCGGCGGCTGCAACGTCGACGGTTTTTTTCTGGAATACGACAGCGACCGCGCCGGCAGCTTCAAACCGCTGCGCTTCATTAAAAACCAGCAGGTCGTGCTGGGGCTGGTAACGTCCAAATCGGGCGAACTGGAAGACCGCGACGCCGTTATCGGGCGCATCAAAGAAGCCGCGCAGTATGTGGACATCAACCAGTTATGCCTCAGCCCGCAATGCGGTTTCGCCTCCACCGAAGAAGGCAACGTGCTGACCGAGGAAGAGCAGTGGAAGAAGCTGGCGCTGATCCGCAGCATTGTAGAAGAAGTGTGGGGCAACGCTTAAGGCCGGTTCCCGTAGTTGCTATCAGGCCGTCTGAAAACGGATTATGTCCCTTTCAGACGGCCTTTCCTTTTGCGGTTTGCCGCCGTCAAACATGGTGCACAATCAGCTTCTTGCCCTGATAATCCAGCACCGCCACATCCATATCAAACAAATCCCTGATATTTTCTTCCGTGAACACCTCTTCCGGCCTGCCGGTCAGGGCTACGCGGCCGTTTTTCATCGCCACCACGAAATCCGCATACGCCGCCGCCTGATTGATGTCGTGCAGCACCACCACCGTCGTGCGTTTGTGTTCGTGCGTCAGCCGCTGCAACAGGCGCATCAGCGCGCGGGCGTGGTACATGTCCAGATTGTTCAGCGGTTCGTCCAGCAGCACATAATCAGTACATTGGCAGAACACCATCGCAATCATCGCCCGCTGCCGCTGCCCGCCCGAAAGCTCGGTCAGGTAGCGGTCGGCGAAACTTTCGAGCTGGAACTCGCCAAGCGCGTTTCCGACAACTGCCTTGTCCGTTTCAGACGGCCTGCCCTGATGGTAGGGGTAACGTCCGAACATCAGCAGGTCGCGCACGGTGATGCGGCTCATGATGCTGTTTTCCTGCGTCAGAATCGACAGCGTTTTGGCCAGTTCGGCGGTCGGCGTGGAGGAAACGTCTTTGCCCGCATAACTGATCCGGCCGTGCTCCAGAGGGCGCAGGCGCGCCATAAACGACAGCAGCGTCGATTTGCCCGCGCCGTTCGGCCCGATAAGCGCGGTAATCCCGCCCTGCGGAATCTCAAGGCTGACATCGTCTAGGATAAGTTGGGAGCCGATTTTGTGGCTGACGTTGCGGATGCTGATCATGGTGTCTGAACGGTGTGTGTTGGAATGAAAGCGGTATGTTTGTTTGAAACGGGTGATGGGGCCGTCTGAAATGCCGGCGGTGCGGCACTAGGCCGCGCGCACGTCCACAAATTGCGGGTCGTCGGCCAAATCCAGCAGAAACGCCTTCACACGCGCCTGCCAGAGTTCGCCGAAGCGTTTGAGTTCTTCCGGCGTGGCCGTTCCGCCCACGGCTTTGGGCATGAGTTCGCGCATTTCGGGCGCGAAGGGGTACATGCCTGCGTTGAGGCAGACGGCGACGGTTTTGCCGTTGTCTTTGCGGCGCAGGGTCAGCACGGCGTCGGTGCCGGCGTCGAAACTCAAGAGGTTGCGGCGGGAAAACCGTCCGTGCGGGCCGATGCCGCCGAAGCCGGTTTCCGGCGCGGCGCCGGTCAGAAGCTGGGCGACGGCCGCGGTTACGCCGACCGTTCCCTCGTCGCGCGCGCCCTGCATGGCGACTTCGATTTCGCCGCGCTGCGGCAGCTCGGTACCGTACAGCGCCTGCAAACCTTTGAGCACCATCAGATAAGCGCCGGCGACAGTAGGGCAGGAATGCCCGCACAGGCGCACGGCGTCGGCATAGCGGTATTCCATGATGCCGTGCTCCGCCGCGCCGAGAAATTCGGCGAGCTTGTCCTGTACACGCAACACGGGTGCCCGATTGAAAAATTCGGGGTATTTTACCTGGGTCATGACCATCTCCTTATGAGGCCGTCTGAAAATACAAGGGGCGGGCGGTGCTGTGTTTTCAGACGGCCTGTTTATTTCCGTTTCCTTAAAATCAAATACAAAAACACCAGCCCGCCCGCAAATTCGACCACCACGCTCAACACGGCCTTCATGCCCAGCAGGTGTTCGAACAGGGTTTGCCCGCCGACCAGCAGGATGCCCGCGGTGCAGAAGGCCAGTGGCAGGCGCACGGCGTGTTTCATGCTGGAGGCGAGGTGGTTGGTCAGCGCGGCGACGAGCAGGCCGAAGAAGCTGACCGGGCCGACCACAGCGGTGGAAGTGGCGGTTAGCGCGGCAATCCAAAGTAATATCCACAAAGTATTGCGCGTGTAGTCTATGCCCAGATTGACGGTTTGGTCGCGGCCGAGCATATAGACGTCGAGGCGGTGGCGTTCGCGCCAGACGAAGAACACGCTGGCGGCGATGACCGCCGCACCGATGCCGAGCAGCTTTTGGTTGACGGTATTGAACGAAGCGAAGGTATAGGCCTGGGCGACGGCAAATTCCTCCGGGTCTATCATGCGTTGCAGCAGCGACGAAAGGCTGCGGAACAAAACGCCGAAAATCACCCCTATCAGTATCATCCGCGCCAAATCGCGCCCGCCCTGTTTCATCAGGATGAAAAACAGCAGCACCGAGCCGCCCATCATCGCGACCAGTTCGAAGCCGAACTTGCCCGCCGGCGGCAACTGCGAGTAACCCGCGCCGCCGAGGACGAACACGAGCAGCGTCTGCAAAAAGATGTACAGCGAATCGAAGCCGAGGATGGAGGGAGTGAGAATCGGATTGTTGGTCAGCGTCTGGAAAAGCATGGTCGACACGCCCACCGCATAGGCCACCGTCAGCAGCGCGGCGAGTTTGCCCAGCCGCAGCGGCAGCACGAAATCCCAGTTACCGCCCGCGTCCAGCGTGAGGAACAGGGCGCACGAAGCCAGCAGCAGGGCGGCCGCCGTCCACAGCGGCCTGCCGCCGCCCTGCATGAATCCGATATGGTTTTCAGACGGCATGGGCGGGCTTCCTCAGCAATAACCACAAAAACAGAACTGTACCCGCTACGCCGAACACGACGGATACGGGGATTTCAAACGGAAACACGATGACGCGGCCGATGATGTCGCACAACAAAACCGACGACGCGCCGAGCAGGGCGACCGCCGGCAGGCTGCGGCGCAGCCTGTCGCCCATGATGCGGCTGACGATGTTGGGCACGACCAGCCCGATAAACGGAATATTGCCGACGGTAACCACCACCAGCGAGGTAATCAGCGCGACGATAACCAATCCCGACCACAATATCGTATTGCGGTTCAGGCCGAGGTTGACGCTGACCGTTTCGCCCAGGCCCGCGATGGTGAGCCGGTCGGCAATCAGATAGGCCGCCAGCGCCAGTATGCCGGTGAACCACAGCAGTTCGTAGCGGCCGAGCAGCACGCCGGAGAAATCGCCCTGTTGCCAGATGCCGAGCATTTGCAGCATATCGGTTTCGTAACCGATAAACACCGCCGCCGATTCAATCACGCCGCCGAAGATAATCCCCACCAGCGGCACCATCAGCTGCGCCGTCGGCGGCAGCCTGCGGATTAAGGCCATAAACAACAACATGCCCGTCAGTGCGGCCGCGGCGGCCACCGTCATTTTCCCCATCAGCGCCGCGGCAGGGAAAAACAGCGACATCAGCAGCAGGCCCAGCGCCGCGCTCTGGCTGGCGCCGACCATCGAAGGTTCGACAAAGCGGTTGCGCATCAGAATCTGCATAATCATCCCCGCCACCGCCATCGACGCGCCGGTCAATACGAGGGCCGACGTGCGCGGCAGGCGGCTGACGAGCATGAGCCGCATGTCGTCCGACAGCGAAAGGACGTGCCGCCAACTGAAATCGGCAACGCCGACGGAGAGGCTGACGATAAAGAGTACCGCCAGCGCCAGCAGGTTCGACAGGTTGAAATAAGAAGGTTTCGGAGGCATAGGTTCGGTGGGGACGGGTTTCAGACGGCCTCAAACCGTCATCGGGGCCGTCTGAAAAACAAAAACGAAAACCGGCGGCGCGTCCGGTCAGTATTCCGACAGCGGTTTTTCCGGGTCGTAGCCGCCGTCGCTTTCCTTAACGACGGCCTGCCCGCAGATAATGTGTTCGCCGTCGAACGTGAGGGTGGGGTTGCCGTACAGCTCCCAGCCGTTTTGCAGGGCTTCGGTAACGCGGCGGCAGAACGAGGCGTCGTCCGGTCCGGTGAGGTAGCGGTAGAGTTTCATGAGCGGTTTCTCCAGTGTGAAAAACATTTTCAGACGGCCTCAAAAGCAGGACGGGGCCGTCTGAAACAGTATAGTGAAATATCTAAAAAACAGTAACGGCCATATTCGGTAATCTACTCTTTCCAAGCGGCGGGAAGGAGGCGGAAAAGGGACAAGACTGCCGTTGCGGCACACAGGCCGTCTGAAATCCCACTGCCGCCATGCCAGATTCCGCGCTGTCGGTTTATTTGGCGGCGTTAAACGCTTCCGTTACCTGTTTGGACGCATTCAGCAATTCCTGGGCGCCGCCTGCGGCAAGGTAGGTTTCCGGCGGCAGGTAGACCACCTGTCCCTTTTTCCAAGCCGTCGTTTCGGCCACCAGCGGATTGTCCAAAACGTCTTTGGCCGCCTTGCCTTCCTCGCCGATGGCGGCAGAACGGTCCAGCACAAACAACCAGTCGGGATTGGTTTTTTTAATGTATTCGAACGTAACGGGCTGGCCGTGGTTGCCTTTTTCCTTGATGGAGGAGTCGGCGGCAGGCACGCCGATGTCTTGATGAAGCCAGCCGCCCAGGCGCGAGCCGGTGCCGAAGGCGGACATCTTGCCGCCGTTGACCAGAATCACCAGTCCCTTGCCCTTGCCTAGGGCGGCGGCCTTGGCCGCTTCAAACGAAGCGTCGATTTCCGCTTTCAATTTGTCCGCCTCCGCCTGTTTGCCGAAAATCTGCGCCAGCGCGTCGATGCGCTCTTTCGCACTGTCTTTCAGGTGCGCGGTGTCTGCGGTCATTTCGATGGTGGGAGCAATCCGGCTCAGTTGGTCGAACGCTTTGGCCGTGCGGCTGCCGATGATGACAAGCTGCGGCTTGTAGGCGTTCAACGCCTCATAGTCAGGTTCGAACAGCGTTCCGGCCGGTTTGGTCTGCTTGAAATAGGCGTCGAGATAGGGCAGCAGGTTTTTGTCGACGGACACACCCGTCGGCACGCCCAGCTTGTTTAAAGTATCAAGCATACCCAAATCGTACACGGCGACGCGCTCCGGATTCCGCGGAACGGCCGCCTCGCCCCGTGTGGTTTTGACCGTAACGCTCGGTCCTTCGATTTTGGCGGACGCCATCACGCCGGAAGCGGAACCGGCGGGCTGGGCGGAATCTTTCTGCGAACATGCGCCTAAAGCCAAAGCGCAGCATACGGCAAGAGCGGTGAAACGTAACATTTTGATTGTGTCTCCAGGCAGGATGAGGCCGTCTGAAACGACGGGTAAGAAAGGATGAGAATTATTCGCTTTTATTTTGACATAAACCAATCATATTTGCCAGCACGCCAAACCGATGGCCTGAAGGACGGGGAGCGGTGTATCGTTCGGAATAGATTTTTCAAATCATTATCTGGGTTTCTATTGCCTGCCGAATGTGCTATCGTGCCGGCCAAAACAACCGCCCGTCAGGATTTCCCATGTCCCGCAATCTTTCCCTGCAACCGCCGCAGTTTGCCGAGTTGCCCGCCACATTCTATTCTAGCGTCAATCCCGAACCCTTGAACCGGCCATATTGGGTGGCCTTCAATCCCAGTTTGGCGGAAGCATTGGGCTTGGATGAGGATTTTCAGACGGCCTCCAACCTCGCCTATCTCTCCGGCAGCGCGGAGCATTACCGGCCGCAGCCGCTGGCAACCGTGTACAGCGGCCATCAGTTCGGCGCGTATACCCCGCGGCTGGGCGACGGGCGCGCGCTGTTGCTGGGCGATTCCGAGGATAAGCACGGCCGGCGTTGGGAATGGCAGCTCAAAGGCGCGGGCAAAACACCGTATTCCCGCTTTGCCGACGGCCGCGCGGTGCTGCGTTCGAGCATACGCGAATACCTCTGTTCCGAAGCGATGCACGGTTTGGGCATTCCGACCACGCGCGCGTTGGCCTTATGCGGCAGCCAGGACCCCGTGTACCGCGAACGGCAGGAAACCGCCGCCGTTTTGACGCGCATTGCACCGAGCTTTATCCGCTTCGGCCACTTCGAATACCTGTTTTACCAAGGCCGCGAAGCCGAATTGAAACTGCTCGCCGACTTTCTAATCCGCCATCACTATCCCGACTGCCGTGCCACCGCCAACCCCTACGCCGAACTGTTGCACCAAATCGGCCTTCGCACCGCCTCGCTTGCCGCCGCATGGCAGAGCGTCGGTTTCTGCCACGGCGTGCTGAATACCGACAATATGTCCGCGCTGGGGCTGACGATAGACTACGGCCCGTTCGGTTTTATGGACGCCTACGACCGCCATCATGTCAGCAATCATTCCGATGGCAAGGGCCGCTACGCCTACAACGCCCAGCCCTATATCGCGCACTGGAATTTTTCCGCACTGGCCAACTGCTTTGAAAGCCTTGTGCCCGAAGAGTTTATCAATCAAACGCTCGAACAGTGGCCCGATGTTTTTCAGACGGCCTATCTGCACAAAATGCGCGGAAAACTCGGTTTGCAACACGCCGAAAGCGGCGATGATGCCTTGATTGCCGACCTGTTTGCCGCCTTGCAGGACGGCAACGTCGATTTCACCCTGTTTTTCAGGCATCTGGCCAAAATCAGCCATGCCCACGGCGACCCGCTGCCGCTTGAATTGGAAAACCTGTTCGGCGGCAACGTAACGCCAGTGTTCAATCTCTGGCTGGGTTTATACCGACGGCGGCTGCGCGGCGAAAACAGCCGTTCCGCCGAACGCACGGAACGCATGAACCGCACCAATCCGCTGTACGTTTTGCGTAACCATCTTGCCGAACAGGCTATTGTTTTGGCGCAAAGCGGCGACTATCGCGAAATCGAACGCCTGCGCCGCTGCTTGGAAAACCCGTTTGAAGAGCGTGCGGAGTTCGCCGATTTCGCCGAACCGCCGCCTGCGGGCAGTACGCCTGTCCGGGTAAGCTGCTCAAGTTGAACGGAACGGACATATTGGAAAAAAGGCCGTCTGAAACATTCAGACGGCCTTTTGTGTGCCGGAAAACCCTGTCAGGCCGGCTCCGCCATTTCCAACGCCTGTTTGATGTCCACGGCAACGACGCGCGATACGCCTTTTTCCTGCATGGTTACGCCGACCAGCTGCTCCGCCATTTCCATGGTCAGGCGGTTGTGGGAGATGTAGAGGAACTGGGTTTGTGCCGACATTTCTTTGACCAGGTTGCAGAAACGCGAGGTGTTGGCGTCGTCCAGCGGGGCGTCGACTTCGTCCAGAAGGCAGAAGGGGGCGGGGTTGAGGCTGAACAGGGCGAACACGAGGCTCATGGCGGTGAGGGCTTTTTCGCCGCCGGAGAGGAGGTGGATGGTGCTGTTTTTCTTGCCGGGCGGGCGCGCCATGATGGACACGCCGGCGGTCAGGAGGTCGTCGCCTATCATTTTGAGGGTCGCTTCGCCACCGCCGAACAGGGTCGGGAAGAAGGTTTGGACTTTGCCGTTGACGGCGTCGAAGGTTTCTTTGAAACGCGCTTTGGTTTTGTCGTCGATTTGGGCGATGGCTTCTTCCAAAAGGGTGATGGCGGCCTGCACGTCTTCGCTTTGGCTGCGATAGTAGCCGTCGCGTTCGCGCGCTTCTTCGAGTTCTTGCAGGGCGGCGAGGTTGACGGCGCCGAGGGCTTCGATTTGCTGGGTGAGGCTGCCGATGCTGCTGTTCAATACTTTCGGCGATTCTTGCGCCAACGCTTCGAGTGCGTCCAAATCGGCGGCGCGTTCGGTCAGGTTTTGATGGTAGCGTTTGGCGTTGATCAGGGCTTCCTGCTGCTGCAACAGGGCGGTTTGGGTGGCTGCCTGAAGCTGCGGCAGCTTGGTTTGCAGGGTTTGTACGCGGGCGTATTGTTCCCTGCCCTGCTCCTGAATCTGCGCGAGTTTCTCCTGCACGGCGATGTATTCTTCATCCAGTGTGTGCACGGCTTCGGTCAGCTCGTCGAGCTTGATGTGCTGCTCGTCGTTTTGGAACTCAGTTTCATAGGCGAGGGCAAGCTCTTGCTGGCGTTCCTGCCAGTCTAGGGTTTGCTGTTCGAGTCGGGCGATTTGCTGTTGGTAGTTTTGTTTTTGCTGGTTGAGCTTGTGGACGGCGACTTCGGCAAGCCCGTATTGGCGGTTGGCTTCCAACAGGGCAAGCTGCGCCTGTTTCAGACGGCCTTGTTGCTCTTGGCGGCTGTGCGCGGTGGTTTGCTGCTGGTGTTCGAGTTCGGCGGCGGCTTCCTGCAAAGTAACGATGTCGTCTGAAAGCCCGTCGGACGTGTGTTGCAATACAGTCTGTTCTTCCGCCAACTGCGCCAGTTCGCGCTCGATGTGTTCGCGGCGGATTTGCCCTTGGTTGGTGCGCGCCAGAAGTTCGGCGGCGCGTTGCTGCGCTTGGCTGTATTGGCGCGTGTGCTGCTGTTGCTGCTGCATCAGGTTTTTATGTTGCACTTCAGACGAGCGCGCGGCGACTTCTGCCTGTTTGAACGCGGCTTCGGCGGCGGAGAGTTCGGGGGCGAGGTTTTCCAGTTCGGACGCGATGCCGTCGAGATGGGCTTTTTGGGCAATCAGGCTTTCCTGCGCGGGTTTGGCATAGAGCAGGACGCTGACTTTGTCGACCTGATGGCCTTCGGGCGTGAGCCAGATTTGATGCGCGCCCAAATCGCTTTGATGCGCGAGGGCGTAATTCAAATCGGGCGCACACAATACGCCGTCAAGCCAGTGGTGCAATGCCGTCTGAAACGGCGGCTGCGCTTGGATTTGGTTCAGCAATGCCTGTACGGGCAGGGATTTTTTGATGCCGCCGGAGAGGTCGTCTGAAAGCCATGCCGCCTGTCCCTGCGGCAAAGGCGCTGGTGGAACGAAGCCGTGCGGCACGCTGCGGGCGTGCAGGCGTTCGGCAAGGATGACGGACAGGGCGTGCTGCCACTCGGCGGGGGCGGTGATGTGTTGCCACAGCTGCGGCGCGGCGGCGTGGTCGGTTGCCTGCCAGAAGTCGGCGGCTTCCTGCTGTTGCGACATGATTTGCGACAACGCCTGCTGCTGCGCTTGCAAGGTGATGTGTTGCTGCTTCAGGCTTTGGAAGCGGTTTGAGGCCGTCTGAAATGCCTCGCGGGCGGCGTGTAAGGCTTCTTCGGCGGCGATGATTTGTTCTTCGTAATGCTCTTGCTGGCTTTGCAACAAGGCGGCTGCTTCCTGCGCGGCGGCGGTTTCGGCTTCGTCGGGCAGGTTCAGGGCTTGGTTTTCCTGTTTCAGACGACCTTTGCGCTCTTCGTGCTTGGCAATCGTTTGTTCGGCATGGGCAAGCTGCTGCTGTTTCAACGCCAGTTCGCGGCGGATGCGGTTTGCCTCGTCCTGCTGGGTTTGGAAGGCGGCGTTAAGCGTGGCTTGGGCTTCTTCCAATTCGGGCAGACGCTCTTCGTGTTCGGCAACCTGCATCGCCCATTCCGCCAATTCGGTTTGCTTTTCTTCGGCCTGCAACTCGTTTTCTTCAAGCTGCACGCGGATTTGCTGCTGCTCCTGATGGATGCGCTGCATCTGCGCCTGCGCCGCCTGTTTGTCGCGTTCGATGCGTTGGTGCAGGTTTTGCTGATGGCGGATTTGTTCTTCCAAACGGGCAATCTGCTCGCGCAACACGCCGCGTTTGTTGCTCAATTCGTGTACCGCCTGCTGCTGCGACTGCTCGGCGGTCTGCAAGGCGTGTACTTCGTCGTTTAACGCCTGAACCTGCGCGGCGGTTTCGTCCTGCTGCGCCTGCAAAGACTGATGCTGCGCGGTTGCCTTATCTGCGGCGGCAAGCGATTGCTGCCATTGGGTGTAATCGAGCAAATCCTGTTGTTGGTTCAACTGCGCAGTCAGGGATTTGTAGCGTTCGGCGGTTTCGGCTTGTTTTTCCAGCTTTTCCACCTGACGCGCCAATTCGTTCTGCAAATCGCCCAAACGCTGCAAATGCTCGCGCGTGTCTTTCAGACGGCCTTCCGTCTCCTTGCGGCGTTCCTTATATTTGGACACGCCCGCCGCCTCTTCAATATAGGCGCGCAACTCCTCCGGCCGCGCTTCGATGATGCGCGAAATCATCCCCTGCTCGATAACGGCATAACCGCGCGCACCCACGCCCGTACCCAGAAACAAATCGGTAATGTCGCGGCGGCGCACGGTCTGATTGTTGATGAAATAAGTCGATTCACCCTGACGCGTCAGCTGCCGCTTGATGCTCACCTCGGCATACTGCCCCCACGCCCCCTGCAAACTGTGGTCGCTGTTGTCAAACACTAGCTCCACCGAAGCCCTCGGCGCAGGACGACGCGTCGCCGCACCGTTAAAAATCACGTCCTGCATACTCTCGCCGCGAAGCTGCTTCGCCGAAGCCTCGCCCAACACCCAGCGCACCGCGTCAATCACATTCGACTTGCCGCAGCCGTTCGGCCCGATAACCGCAACAAGCTGCCCCGGAACATGAATCGTGGTCGGGTCGGTAAAAGATTTGAAGCCGGAGAGTTTGATGTGGGTCAGGCGCATGGGGGAGAAGGAAAAAAGACGTATTTTAGCGGAAACAGATAGTGTTTTCAGGATTTGTAGAAATTTCCGAAAGCAGTTTCTTCAATAAATACAGAAATTGGCAGTATTGAAAAAAGAGAATGAAATATGATTGTTATGGTTGTTGCATAAAAGAGTCATTTTAATCAGTAACGCCAGTAATATTATGTCTTTCAGATATTTAAATTTGCGGAATATGCTATCTTTGATGGGATTTTTCGGATAATTACACGGGATTTTAAAAGATTTTCTTTATAAATAGATAGTTATTTTTCAATTACCTATTATCACATTAAAGTACCGTTTGTATGACAAAAGGGATAATGACGTATAGAAGTTATATCATCTTTCATAATATTAGGAATGATGGATAACGACAGTCCGGATAATGCAATTAATATTGAGAATCTTATTCTGTTATATGTCATTCATAAATTAATAACTTAATATCCGAAAATTTCCTTTAATCAAATAATCAGGAGCGTATAAATGCTGAAGTGTCGTAACGTATTATGGGGTTTGCTGCCGCTGGTGTTGCTGTCTGCCTGTGCCCATCAGAAAAAAGAAACATGGATTGATACAACCGATGCGGCCTATACGACGGATGTACCGGATGGTCGTTCGTCCGTTGTGTTTTACCGTCAAGCCAACGCTATTGAAGGTTCTACCGTCAATATCTATGTCAACAGCCAATATCTTGGCTCATTGCAGCCTAATGCCTACCGTCAGGAATTAATCTGCGCGCAGAACCAAAAAATCCATGCTGATTTCACTAAGCAGGATGCTGCCTACCAGCATAAAGCCCATTCAGGCGATTACTACAATCTGCCTGAAGGCACGGTGTCTTTCTTCAAAGTCATCAATGATGGCAGTGGCCGCCCTATATTGCAGAGCGTTTCCCCTGAACAAGCCGAAGCGGAAATGAAAGGTGTAAAACGTCAAAACCATACCTTGTCGCGCGTCGTCAGCAAAGATAAATGTGCACAAGTATTGAAAAAATACAATTTGCAAGCCTCGGCGCTGTTTAAATTTGACCGTTCGGGCTATCAAGACATGCTGGAACAGGGCAAGCGCGAAGTTTCGACCATTTCTCAAGACATCAAACAAAATCCCGCAGCTGTAACCAGTGTTAACGTTGTCGGTCATACCGATCCGGAAGGCAAACCGGAATATAACGACGCGCTCTCTGTCAAACGTGCGCAAACCGTCAAGCAGGCTCTGTCCTCTAGCGGCCTAGACGGCAATATCATCAGTACGCAAGGTAAAGGTGAAAGAGAATTGGTGGTAACGAATTGCCGCAAACGTTTTCCGAAAAATGCCAAAGCGCGCGAAAAGTGCGATCAACCTAACCGTCGTGTAGAAATCATTCTGCACGGTGAAAAATAACAAACGATAAAAGGTACATAAAATGTCTAAAAACATTACGTTAAAAATCAATAACGCTAAAGAAACAGTTGAAACCGTTAAATTTCAGACGGCCTCGGGCGAGGTTTTACGCATTCCCGCGCAGTCCGAAGTGAACTACCAATTCATTGATGAGGCTACACAATTTGGTCCTGAAAACATCATGACCAAACGTGTGGGCGATAATTTGGAAATTGCTTTTGAAGGTTCGGATATCAGTAATCCTGATTTGATTTTGGAAGGCTATTACTCAGAAGCAACAGATGCATCAAAAAGCAGCCTGTTGGTCGGTCAACATGAAAACGGTGCAACTTATCCTTATGTTCCTGAAAGTGCCGAACCTTCCGAAGCAGTAACTATGCTGGCTGAAGAAGTCGTAGCGGGGCAGGCTTTGGGCGGCGAAATTATCGGAAGTATGTGGGCGTTTAATCCTTTGTGGTTGGCCGCTCTAGTTCCGTTGGGTGCCGCAGCGGCAGTTGCAGCAAACAGTCATCATGATAGTTCTGACAAATTTGCAGCAATAACAGTTGATGCACCAAATGATCAGGTTGATACGACGCCGGTTATTACCGGCACCACTACCGATGTAGAAGCGGGACAAATCGTTACAATAACGGTTAAAGACAGTGAGGGTAAGACTCAGGTTATCAGTACAGTGGTTGCGGAAGACGGTACCTATCGGGTGGAAGTACCTAATGAATTGCCGGATGGCGCATATACCGTTATTGCGACTGTTGCCGATAAAGCCGGTAATTCAGCTACTGCAACCGATACAGGTATGATTGATGCTGTGGTTACACTTACCGTAAATGCGCCGGATGGTGTGTCCAATGACAATACACCCTATATCAGTGGCACGTCTGATGCCATTGGTAGTAATGTTAATCTGGTTATCACTGATTCCAAAGGTGCAACACATACCGTAACCGTACCTGTCACTGAAGAAGGAACCTATGCTGTCGATTTGAGTGAACAGTTGCCTGATGGCAAATACACTGTATCTGCGACAGTATCCAATTCTACAGGTAAAACCGCAACGGCTTCTGATACGGGTGAAATTGATACAACAGCCGTTATTACCGTTGAAGCGCCGGATTTGAGCAACGACAACACGCCGACCCTCACCGGTACCACTACCGATGTGGAAGAAGGACAGACTGTTACCCTGACCGTAACCGACAGCCGCGGCGGCAGCCAAGTGGTGACTGCCACGGTACAGGCTGACGGCAGCTATCAGGTGGAAGTGCCGAATGCACTGCCGGATGGCCGTTACAGCGTTGAGGCGGTTGTCAGCGACAAAGCAGGAAACCGAGCCGAAGCCCGTGATGACAATAACGGCAAAGGAAACGTGATCGACACCACGGC
>ERZ773006.30-NODE-30-length-93851-cov-3.39068_pt1 | contig 93851 bp, 77 predicted proteins | sample MGYA00580843_ERZ773006 | MGnify/ENA primary metagenome ERZ773006 (study PRJEB29015, sample SAMEA2738011) | human oral metagenome | biome: human oral; feature: human-associated habitat; material: dental | place: China | collected 2052 ...
ACCAGGGTCACCGAAGCTGTGACCACGAGACTATATCCCAAGTCGGCCCATTTTGAATGAAGTTCAAAAAAATCTGACGCGTATGTGAAAAAAGGAGGATGGAGACATGGTATATGCGTGATGAAGATAGGCGTAATCCTGCTCGTATAGAGTGAATGCTGATTTCGAATCAAGGTCGACATATTTTGAATGGGTGCTATCATTGCGACGGGTCGTCGCACAGTGAAGGGTTGGGACGTGAGCCTCGTGAGAGAGTCAGCTGCCAAACAGGCCACCACAGAGATCGTGGGGGAAGTCCGTTCGGCGCGCAAGGTCGCCCACGCGGCCCTCGAGACTCGGCTCGTCCGACAGCATGTGCGCCTCCATGGGCCCTCGAAGACTCGCAAGGGACAGGCGACGCGCGATCGCATCATGACTGCGGCCGGCGAGCTCATGATCGAGCACGGCGGCACCGACTTCCAGATGAGCGAGGTCTCGTCGCGCTGCCGCATGTCCAAGGGTGCTCTCTACTATTACTTTGCGGACAAAGACGAGCTGATCCAGGCCATCTTCTCGGCGGAGAGCGACGACCTGCTGGCCTCCATGGAGAAGCTCGTCTCGGAGGCCGCGACGGCCCGTGACGCGCTCTCGGGCCTCTGCGCGGAGTTCGGTCGTCGGCTGCGCACGGGGAGCCCGCTGGCGCTCGCCATGACGCGCGAGCTCGCCGGCACCAAGGACGCCGTCCTTCCCGACGTCAGCGGCAAGCTGTCTCGCACGATCACGATCATCGCCGCCCAGCTCGAACGTGCCAAGGCCGAGGGCATGGTCGCCCCCCAGGTGGACTCCGAGCTGGCCGCCTCGTACGTCACCGGCGGCTTTTTGGTGACCTCCCTGGTGTCGGCCGGCACGAACCGCCTCGCCGACAAGGACGCCCTCGCGGAGTCGCTGTTCGACCTCACGATGGGTGGCGTGGGGCTCCCCGGTGGGCATGCACGGGGGTAGGGCCATCCTGGGCGACGGCATGTTTATGCGACGTCTGGAATGGGTACGTAGGGACTGCTCGTCAAGAGGCATCCCTAGGGATGCGTAGAGCTGAGGGACCGAGCCCTTTGAAGCTCCGGCAACCGCCGCCCACAGGCATGGTGCCAAGTCTCGGCAGGCCGCACGGCCTGGAAGACGGGGGAGGGCGTGTTCGCGACACGGAGGCCCCCTTGGATCCAAGGGGGCCTTTCCTCTTTTGGCCCCACGTCGGCGCCGGCGCGCCAGGGAGGAGCTACCATGGCCCACAAGAGCTACCTGTTCACCTCGGAGAGCGTGACCGAGGGTCACCCCGACAAGATATGCGACCAGATCTCCGATGCCGTCCTTGACGCCATCCTGGCCAAGGAGGCCAAGCTCGAACGCGACGGCTACGTCTCGCCGACGGGCGTGCCCGCCAAGCTCTCCGACGTCCGCGTCGCATGCGAGACCTTCGCGACGACCGGCACCATCGTTGTCATGGGGGAGGTCCGCACCCAGGCCTACGTCGACGTGCAGTCCATCGTGCGCGAGACGCTGCGTCACATCGGCTACGATCGTGCCAAGTACGGCTTCGACTGCGATACCTGCGGCGTCATCAACATGATCCACGAGCAGTCACCCGACATCGCCCAAGGCGTCGACGGCACCTTCGCCCGTGCGGACGACACGGACGAGGTCGACCGCATCGGGGCCGGCGACCAGGGCATGATGTTTGGCTATGCCGCAGACGAGACGGACGTGCTCATGCCCATGCCCCTCTACCTTGCCCAGCGCATGGCCCAGCGCCTTGCCGAGGTCCGCAAGGACGGCTCGCTGGCCTATCTGCGCCCAGACGGGAAGACCCAGGTGACCGTGCGCTACGAGGACGACCGTCCCGTCGAGGTCACGGCCGTCGTCGTCTCCACCCAGCACGCCGCCGACGTCGCGCTGAACCAGATCCGCGAGGACATGATAGAGCACGTCATCAGGCCCGTCCTCGAAGCCGAGGGCATCGGCTGGGATGCCGCGAGAATCTACGTCAACCCCACCGGCCGCTTCGTCGTGGGTGGCCCCATGGGCGACACCGGCCTCACGGGGCGCAAGATAATCGTCGACACCTACGGCGGCATGGGCCGCCACGGAGGCGGCGCCTTCAGCGGAAAGGACCCCACCAAGGTCGACCGCTCCGCCGCCTACGCCGCACGTTGGGTGGCCAAGAACGTCGTCGCCGCAGGGCTGGCCCACAGGTGCGAGATCGAGCTCGCCTACGCCATTGGAGTCAGCGAGCCCCTGTCGGTCATGGTCGACACCCAGGGGACGGGCACTGTCGCCGACGAGGTCATCGAGCGCGCCGTCGAGGGGGTCTTCGACCTTCGTCCCGGCGCCATCATCCGCGATTTGCGCCTACGCCGCCCCATATACGCAAAGACGGCAGCCTATGGCCACTTTGGTCGCGAGGACCCGGACTTCACCTGGGAGCGCACGGATCGCACCGAGGAACTCAAGGCCGCCGTCCGAGCCCTCGGGGCATAGCGGGGGCGCACGTGGCCTATGCCTCCGTCGTCGTCGACATCCCCGCACGGACGCTCGACCGCCCCTTCGACTATCTGATACCACCCTCGCTCGACATGATCGCTACGGTTGGCTCGACCGTGCTCGTGACGTTCTCGCACCGCGCCGCGGTGGGCTATGTGCTGTCGGTGTCGGATGAGCCGGCCCCGGGCGTCGACGCCGCCCGCCTGCGTCCCATCGAGCGCGTCCTGGCAGCGTCCGCCTTCGACGAAATCTCGGGTGGGGTTGCCCTGTGGATGGCGCGCGAGTACGCCTGTGCGCCGGCGGATGCCGTGCGTCCCTTCCTTGCGCCCGGGCAGACCGTGCGGGTCAGCCGTGCGGGCGAGGATGACCCCTGGGAGCTCGTCTGCGAACAGAGCGGCCCCGTCGACGAGCGTTGGGCGTCCCTCGTCGAGGGGGGGCCTGCCTTCGCGCCTCGCGCCAACGCCGTCCGCCAACGCCAGCTCCTCGAAGCGCTTGCCCAGGGTCCCGCGCGCGTGTCCGAGCTCAAGGCGACCCTCGGCCCGGTCACGGGTGCCCTCTCGGCGCTCGAGCGTCGTGGCGTCGTGCGCCTCGACGCGCGCCGCCGTGTGCGGGGAGGCCAGAAGGGGACGAGCCTCTCGAGTGCGCGTGCCCCGCGACCCGAGCGCCTCACTACCGGCCAACGCGAGGCCCTTGCCGCCATCTCCTCCGCGCGCAGGAGAGGCAGGGGGGACGTCGTCGTGGTCGATGGCGTGACGGGTTCCGGCAAGACGGAGGTCTACCTCGACGCCATAGAGGAGTCCCTGGCCGAGGGGACCGGCGCGCTCGTGCTGGTGCCCGAGATCTCCCTCACGGCACAGACCGTGGGGCGCTTCCGCTCGCGCTTCGGTGACGACGTCGCCATCCTGCACTCGCGCCTCTCGGTTGGCGAGCGCTTCGACCAGTGGGACCTCGTTCGCTCCGGTCGCGCTCGGGTGGTGGTGGGCGCACGCTCGGCGCTCTTCGCGCCCCTTCGCGACGTCGGTCTCGTGATCATCGACGAGGAGCACGAGTGGGCCTACAAGCAGGAGTCGCAGCCCCGCTACCATGCGCGCGAGGTCGCCGCCCGCATCGCCGCCATGCGCCATGGCGCCCTGGTGCTGGGTTCGGCCACCCCCTCGCTCGAAGCTCAGGCCCGTTGCCAGGCCGGCCGTTGGGGTGGCGTCAGCTGGCGGCGCGTCCAGATGCCCGAGCGCCCGGGCTGCGCCCAGCTGCCCACGGTCGAGGTGGTCGACATGACGCAGCAGTTCGCCAGCGGCAACCACTCCATCTTCTCGACCCCCCTCGTCACGGCGATCGAGGGGGTGGTGGAGCGTCGGGAGAAGGCCGTCCTGCTTCTGAACCGCAGGGGCTTTGCCAACTTCCTGATGTGCAGGGAGTGCGGTGCCGTGCCCGAATGCCCGCACTGCTCCTGTGCGCTCACCTACCATGAGCGCGGACACGTCCTCATGTGCCACTCCTGTGGCCGCTCGTGGCCCGCCCGCGCCTACCCGGACCCGTCGACGCGCTGCCCCAACTGCGGGAGCCGCTACATGGCAGCGTTCGGGGTGGGGACCCAGCGCGTCGAGGACGAGCTCGGGATGCTGGTGGGCGAGCGGGCCAGCATCGTTCGCATGGACGCGGACACCACCCGGGGCAAGGGCGACCACCAGCGCCTGCTGGAAGCCTTCGACGGCGCGGAGTGCGCGGTCCTCGTGGGCACGCAGATGATCGCGAAGGGGCTGGACTTCCCCGAGGTCACGCTCGTGGGCGTCGTCAACGCGGACACCACGCTCAAGCTACCGGACTTCCGTGCCGCAGAGCGCACCTACGACCTCCTCGAGCAGGTTGCGGGTCGTGCCGGACGCGGCGGGGCGAAGGGGCGGGTCATTATCCAGACCTACTGGTCCGCCCATCCCGCCATCCAAGCGGTGCTCAGGCACGACCGCTCCCTCTTCGTCGACGCCGAGCTCGCCGACCGACGCGAGGGAGGCTACCCGCCCTTCGCGCGCCTGGCCAACGTGATCGCATGGGGGACGGACGGCGCCGCCGTCCGTCGCTGCATGGACGCCATCGCGACGGAGCTGCGCCGCCGTACCGCCGGGGCGAGCGCGGCCTGGGAGGTTCTGGGGCCCGTCGACTGCCTCAGGGCGCGCGTCAAGGATCGTGTGCGCAGGCATGTCCTGGTGAAGGCCCCCTCCGAGGCGGAGCTGGGGACGCTGCTCGCGTCCTGCGTGGGCGCCGCCGCTCCGCCAAAGGGCGTGAGCGTGGCCATTGACGTCGACGCCTACGACATGATGTAGTCCCTGCTCCCACTTCGGCCGCACCGCCGCGGGGGTGGTGACGCTTTTCCGTACCAAATCGCTATGCCGCGAGTGCCAGGCTCCGCCTGTACTGTAGCGGGCCCATGCTGCCGAGCGACCCCTTCCTCCGCCTCTCGTCGTGCCAGGCGATGCGCTCGCCTATCTTTACCTCCAGCTCCTCCAAGCCGGCCTTCGACCAGTCCCTACCGTAGAGCATCTCGTTCCTCATCGCCCCGAAGAAGCCCTCCCTGGAGGGAGGGGCACGTCCCGGCACCGAGGCCGGCAGGATGCTGTCCGGCAGGGTCACGGAGTCGGTCCTCTTCTCGCAGTTCCGCGCCCACTACCGCTGCGAGAGCCGCTGCTGCAACCCCTGCCCCGGCAACGAGAAGGGGTCCGTGGAGAACGACGTGGGGCTCCTGCGCCGCAACCCCCTCGCCCCCGTGCCCGAGGCCGCCTCGGAGGAGCTCGCCGGGAGGGCGGTCGCCGCCGGCAGGAGGTGCTCGCTCACCAAGTCCGTGCTCGCGGAGTGGGCCAGGAGGGGCACGCCCAGGCAGGTCGAGTACCTCGCCGGCTACCTCGAGGCCGAGCGCGCGAGCAGGGACGCCTCCAAGCGCGCGAACCTGCTGAGGCGCTGCGGGCTGCCGCAGGCGAAGTCGTTCGACGGCTACGAGTGGGACCAGGTCGCGTGGCCCGACGGCTTCGGCAGGGACGACCTGCTCTCGCTCTCGTTCCTCGACGCCGGCAAGGGCCTCGTGCTCATGGGCGACGTCGGGACCGGCAAGACGCACATGGCCGAGGCGCTCTGCGTGCTGGCGTGCCAGTCGGCGCGCCCGCGACGAGGGCAGGCCCGACCGCGAGCTCGCCCAGATCGGCCGTGCCGAGCTGCTGGTCGTCGACGAGCTGGGGCTCCTCCCGCTCGACGCCGACGGCGCGAGGCCGCTCTTCCAGGTGGTCTCCGAGGCCTGCGGGACCCAGCCCGTCGTCTTCACGACCAACCTCGAGTTCTCGAGGTGGGGGTCCGTCTTCGGCGACGACCAGATGGCCGCCGCCGTGATAGACCGCGTCGTCCACCACGGCAGGCTCCTGCAGTTCAGGGGCGAGTCCTACCGCGTGAGGCACGCACTCATGTCCCCGGACGGGGGCGACGCGGGAGGCTCGGAGTAGGGACCCGGACCGCCACACCCGACGCGACGGGGGCGGGCTCGCCTAAAATTGCGCAGGACCCGCCCGCGTCAGGTGAGAATTCTGCTCAAATCCCGATGCGAATTTCGCTCACAACCTATTGACATAACACACCACGCGATGGAGTCGCGCGAGACGGCCGAGACAAGGGCTCTGGAAGTGGCCGACGAGCTCGAGGGGGCGAGGCTCGGGGAGGTCGCAAAGGCCGTTCGGGGCGGCTTCGCCGAGACACTGACGTACACGAGGTTCTCGCGCGAGCACTGGAGGAGGATCAGGACCAACAACGCCATCGAGAGGCTGAACCGCGAGATCAGGAGGCGCACACGCGTGGTCGGCACCTTCCCCGACGGCAAGAGCGCGCTCATGCTCGTCACGGCGAGGCTCAAGTACGTGGCGGAAAGCGAGTGGGGGTCCCGCCGCTACCTGGATGTGACGCTGCTGGAGGAGTGGCCGTATCGGACGGCGGGCCCACGGGGCTGTCGGAAAGTACGCAAGAATCTTGACAATACCCATAACCGAAGCTGTTCCTTGCGCATTCGCGCTTGCGAAGATCAATGAAGGGGACCCTTTACAGGCTGTAATTGACGCTGTCAACATAGAGTACGATACGGACACCGTAGCAACCATCACGGGAACCTTGGTTGGAGCCTTTGTCAATCTTGACGACGATAGATTCAAGAATCTGTTTGTGAAGGTGCAAGACGTCAATGATTTTGATCTAGTTAGGCTCGCGTCCTCCCTTGCTGACATTGCTCATCGGCGCCAATAGATTTAACGGGCTACGTGGAGTCAGGCGCTGGCAAGCTTTCGACTGCCAGCGCCACTCACTGTTCCGATGACATGGGCATATTTCACTACGGTCGTTGACGTGCCGGGCTACTCGCAGTCCCCTACCAGGTCAAGCGTGGTCTGGGCTTGCATGTCAACCTTTGGAACAAGAGGGGAGCAGGTTAGACTGAAAAGACTGACTCCGGAGGAGTTCCGGAGTCAGTCCCTCACCGCCTAGCCTTTTAGCCTGTCCAAGTTTTGGCCTGCGGTTCATTCGGATACGAGATACGGGCCTTTGGTTGAAGATAGCCCAGAGCAGCAAGAGAAACTACCTGAGGCCCAAATCCTCCTTGGTGCCACTAGGAAGAATGACGTACTTTATCCCCTCCTGTCGACCGATGCTCTCTAGGGCGTCGATGGCCTTCTCCAAAGGATAGTATCCGCTGATGTACTTGGAACCGTCAATCTGTCCACTGGCAAGAAGGTCAAGAGCCCACTTCACATGGTACGGCGTGTGGTGGTAGACGCCCTTCAGCGTAATCTCGTCATAGTGGAACTTTCTGCAATCGAAGGTAACCTTGGAACCTGCCTTCGTACCACCAAAGCACAGAACGGTCGCGCCTGGCCGAGCCATCTCGAACGCCGCCTCCCAAGCCGAGGGAAAACCGGTTGCCTCCACCACAATCTGCGGACCTTTACTGTCGGTGAGCTTACGTACCTGATCGATGTAGTTCTCGTCCCCAGCGTTAACCGTGGTCTCAACCCCAAAGCTCTTGGAGAGCTCAAGACGATGATCTGAAAGGTCAGCCGAAATGACCCTGCATCCCGCAAGATGGAGCAGGTCCATGAACATCAGGCCGATGGGACCTGCCCCGATTACCACGGCATAGTCCCCGACCCTTGGGGGCAAGGTATCGAAGCCGTGCACTGCACAGGCCAATGGTTCGAGCAGGGCGGCATACTCATAGCGGAGGCCATCTGGAATCATGTAATAATTGTACTTGAGGATATGCTCAGGCACGGCTACATATTCGGAGAACGCCCCATTGAGGTATTGAAGGTTGGTGCAGAGGCTGTATCGTTGACTCTTGCAATTATCGCACTGGAAGCACGGAGCGGTGTTTGCGCCAACGACTCTGTCTCCAACCTTAAACTTGGTCACGTTCCTACCGACTTCCACGACATCGCTCGCAAACTCATGTCCAAAGGTCGAGGGAACATACTGGATGATTGTGGGATGACCACGCCTGTAGGTCTTCAAGTCGGTACCACAAGTCAGAGCTGCGCGAACCTTGACTAGAATCTCATCATCACCGATTTGGGGGATGTCGGTCTCCTCGAAGCGTACATCCCCAGGAGCATAAAACATCTGTGCCTTCATCTTTCCATGCATAGCTTCTCCTAACATTCGAAATGTCAAGTTTTTCTCACATTGAATTGTTGGTTGGAATCTCTGCTCTGCAGACCGGACGTCATGACACTCGGTGACCAGCCAGACAAAGCCCCCCGAACTCGGCAGTTACATAATTTGGCCGTAGTTCTTTACTGTGTCCTCATGCATGGCATTGGCGACTTGGTCGGTGAGGATGTTGACGTTGCCCATCTGAAAGGAATAGTAGGCAACTTTGGCACCTTCCTCAAGGATGATGGCATCCTTGAGCGCGGCATCAATGGACTTGTCCGCACAAATGGCGCCATGATTCCCCATCAGGCATGCTTTGTCCTGGCCTATGGTCTCAGCAGTAACGTCCGCAAGCTCCTGAGAACCGGGCATACAGAATTTAGCAAGCTTGACCTTGCCGCCAACCAAATCAGCAGACTCCGATGTCACACAGGGCATCCCGTCTATATCTCGACAAGCCCAGGCAGTGCAGAAGGTGGAGTGGGTGTGCACGATACCAAGCACGTCCGGCCGACGACGATAGATGCCCGTGTGCAGGGGAGTCTCGATGGAAGGCCTACGCTCGCCATCGACTACCTTGCCGTCGACATCCACGACCACGATGTCGGACGGATGCAATGTATGATAGGGCATGCCACTGGGGGTGACGCAGACCAAGTCGGACTCGGGATCTCGCAGGCTATAGTTTCCAAAGGTCAGTGGCACCAGTTTCATATCGGAAATTTGCAATGCGATTTCGATTACGTGACCCCGTTCCTTCTCCAAAAGCATTTTTTCCTCCTATCGTGATGTGATGCTTACTGCTGACTACGCAAAGAACAGCGAGAGGATCTTGGCCACGATGTATGGAACCAGGTGGGCACCAATGTCGAGCGAGGAAACCATGGATACGCCCTCGGGAAACGCGAAGCCTGTTGCCTGGGCAATTGTGGTAACGGTGGGGGCAAGATCGGTTGCGATGTAGAGGATGCCGATCATCATGAGTGTCCCGGAGATAAGGGTCCGGAACAGATTACCCTTGGAAGCCACAGTCGGCCAGATCATGAAGAACGGAATGGTGGAGAAATCTACGAGCGGCATGACCTGGTTGCCCGGCAGCACGAACGATAGTAAGAGCGTAATTGGAATCATGATCAGTGAGCTGGAGATGACGACCGGAGACCCAGTTGCCACGGCGGCATCAAGGCCGATGTAAAACTCCTTGCCCGGGAAGCGCTTGTTCATGAACTCCTTGGCGTCATCACTCAGGGGAATGAGACCCTCCATGAGAATCTTCACCATCCTCGGGAGGAGGAACATGACGGCGGCCATACTAACTGCAACCGCAACTACACCAGCTAGGTCTTCCCCCGCGAGGACACCGATGCCAGCACCGAGAATTACACCAAGGATCATGGGCTCTCCGAGAAAGCCAAACTTGTCCTGGATCTTCTCTGGCGTCCAATTGATTTTGTTGAAGCCGGGTATCTTGTCATAGAGCTTGTCAAGTCCCAGCATCAAGGGTGCCCAGCTCACGGTCTCTGTATGTGGAAGCGAGATTCCCGGGAGCCCAAAGTACTCCTGCACATGCGGGGCCGACCAGTCAGCAAACTTGATGATAATCACAAAGGTGATGGCAGAGGCCAGTACGCCCAGGAACATATTGTCCGTCAAGTACTGGACGAGGGAACCCGTGAGAATGAAGTGCCAATAGTTCCAGATGTCGATGTCCAACGTCTTGGTCCAGTTGAAAGCAATCATTATCACATTGATTACAAAACAGGTCACGAACACAAAAGGAACAATGTTGGTGGCAAAGGCAATTGACGAGCTGACAGGCCAGCCAACATCGACGACCTGGAGATTGAGCTGAAATCGTGCCACCATAGCCTGCGTGGCAGGTGTAATGTAGGTGCCCATCAGGCCAACTACCAGGTTGATACCAATGAAGCCGATGCCAATCGTGAGGCCAGCGAGGAACGCCTTGGAGAATTTCTCGCCCATAATGAGACCAAGAATAGTAATAATTATGGGCATAACGACAGACGAGCCCATACCTAGGATGTAATTCAGTATATCCATGAGGACTCCAGACTAGTAGGATGCGGCAGGATAACTTAGAAGTGTGTTAGCTCAGCGTCTTCAAATAGTCGGCAATCTGATCGCCCAACTGGTCAGCACCGATGCCGGTGATGAGTTGCAAAGCTCGGAAACACTTGATGTCACCGAGCCTCTGCACCGGAATCTCGGCAGTATGGATGATGCAATCGGGATGCATCATCTCGGCCTTGGACACAATCTCGGATGCCTTACACTCAACGATGTCGACGCTCTTGATGCCTCTCGCGCTAAGCAGTGACTCACAGGCACGAGCCGCGACGGTCGATGTCGCCACCCCGGTACCGCATGCGGACAGGATGGTATAGTGCTGCTTCATTATGCCCCCCCTCTTCCTGATGATCTCTATTACTTCTTCCGGTTTGTCAGCTTCAAGCAGGTCTTTCACCACCTCCTGGTCCTGAATCACCGTAATCACCTGCTGCAATGTCTCGATATAGTGCTGGCCACACACGGCTAGCATCACAATCAATCGGACATCCACCCAACTGTCTTCTTCAACAGTTGTCGCAATCTCGCGAAAGTACACAGGGGCCTTTAGAGTCGCAATGGCAATGCCCATCTTGTTCACATGTACGGGGTCGGTATGCGGAATTGCCGCATTGATCTCTCCAAGGTTTAGTCCCGTTGGGAAGATAGACTCGCGATCGGAAAGTGCTTGAACATAGCTTGGCTTGACATAGCCCAGCTCTGCGAGCCTTCCGCCAACCTTTTGGAACACCTCTGCCTGGTTGGTGGCATCCATACCAAGTAATACCAGGTCCTTATCAATAGTCTCCCAAAGCACCAAAGTCTCTCTTCAGTCCGATCCCTTTTACCGTTTCAATTACAAGATATGCAGGGAGAACGGACAAAGACAGACCAAGGTATTCGCCGATGCCTAAATGAATTGTACTAATACATGACTTGATCGAGAATACCTTCAACTCTGTTGACACAAATGAGCTTTTCGCGCAGTTAGGAGCCAATTATTACGTATTGGAACCATCACGCCTGATGGATTCCTTAAGCCAATTCGCAGACTTGGGGGCCATCGCAACACTACCGCTCAGCGGTCAGTGAGACCCGACACGTGCTCCCGCAGCACCTTCTCTAGATTCTCTATCTGCTCAGTGACATTAATCCTAAGGGGTGCTTGATCTCCTAGAGCACTGTCGAGAAACACTCAAAGGCTGCAGATGAATCGGAGAAACTATCCATTACCTTAGGAAATGTGCCGTTGTGCAGCAAGTAGATAAAGGCATGGAGCATGTCGCTCAGGTAGTCCGACTCCAGGTAGGAGAAGCCGACGGCATACCTAATGGGCTTCTCCACACCCTCCACTCGCATGGGATGGGTGAGCCGTACCACGCTCATCCCATCCGCCATGGCACCATGTGCCTCGTCAACATATGACACCAACACGCCTGGGCAGAAGATGCGTGCCCTCTGCGACCTGCTGCCAAGTCCCACGACGCTTTGGTCCATCATGACCCGTCCGCCGTCGTCAATGACGCCATCCCTCTCCAGTAGGCTGGCAGCCATACTGACGGCCTCCCCTAGGGTTGCGTTCTCTGCCTGGAGAAGAATCCGCCTGGCGGGCAGAATGCCCTGTGTATGCTCCCATGTGGGATATCCGACCAAGGACGGCAGATGCGGCAGGTGGTCTCCTGGGTAGGCGCACGTGTTCTCGAGCATGTCATTCGCGGATATGTCCAGCGCGACTTGCCGTATGTCTGCAAGCTCCTCCGCGGAAAGCATGGGGCTCTCTACCCTGATGGTCTGTGCTCCCGGCAGACTGTACGCAACGGTGGCAATCACGAGTTGAATGCCCAGGACATCGCTCTGGCCTTCATGGCCGGTTCGCTCATCGACAATCTCGATGAGGTCGTCGAGGATCTTGAGCTGACTGCGAATGTAGCTGAACACCAGCCGACCCAGATCGCACACTACACAGACCCGTACCTTACGGCTGCGCGCCAATTCCGTGCGACGTTGTTCGAGAATTGCACCGAAGAACATGGCAAGCATGGAGATCTCGTCATCGCTGAAGCGTGATCCCGTCATCGCTTCCAGCGGACGCATCCGCTTTCCCACCGCCGCAAAGACCTCGGGATACTGATGGATTATGTCGTCCTTGAGAGGGTTGCATATCTGTCCCGTCGTTGCCGCCGCGCGGTAGATGACCGACCTCATGTGGTCGACGAGCATGTTGTGCAGGTTTTTCTCTAGGTAGAAGCCTATGCCGAGCTCCTGCATCACGCCCAGTATCGTGTCCTCTATCTGTACCGCCACGGCCATCTCGTCCACATGTGTGGTACTGCTCTCCGCATAGCTCTTTGTTCTCAGAGACTGCACAAGGGCCCGCACTTCGTCCCTAGACACTGGACCTGTGCCTAGGGACGCTGATAACTGATCGAGGATGTTCCTTGCCATGGGGTACTTGGAGCTTTCATCGATGCGCTCTGGATAGCAGAGCTCCAGACGGGCACCCTTGCCCCAGCGGTGCGCCCACACCAGCATCTCATATTCGATAACCCTGAAAGAATAGTCTGATAACTTGTGTCCAGACACCCTTTCGGTATCCTTGATAATTGATCGGACTAAATCAACCCGTTCCTCGGTACCGCCCACCTCTCCTGCCAGCAGACGTTGGAACACGCTCATGGAAATCGTTGAGAAGTGCTGGTGAGAGAGGTTAAGGGCAAGAATCTCTGTGAGCCCGGCACGAATCGCGCTTTCTGGGGCAACCATACGGTAGCCGTAACTCGGACGGGACTCCATCGTGATGCTGCTGTCGCTCAGATAGGCCTTGACACTGGGCATGTCACCTATGATGGTGCCACGGCTCACCCGCAGATGGTTGGCTAGCTTATCGGCAGATACATAGCTCATCGAATCCAGCATGATGATGGTAACGAGCGTCTGCCGTTCGTTACGAATCAGGTTGTACGCATCATAATCGCAACTAGCAAGGTAGTGCTGAACATCCCCTTGCACCTTCGTATTAAATTCTGAGAATGCAAGCATACCACTGTCAATTACCTGGGCCTCAGGAATCCCTGCACGTCGTAGCCCTAGGTTCATGCGACTAACGAGCTTGTGCATGTACTGGTTTCCCACGCCCAGCCGTTTTGCCATGTCCGTCCAAGAGGCGCTACCATCGCCCTCGAGCATCCCAACAATAATGGCGTTCTCGCGATAGTCCATGGCTGTTCTGTTGCCAAGACCTTTCTAAGTCAAGAGAACGAAGCTAAACGCTTCCTGCGTAGTTCCATGATACCTTGACCGAAGAGTCTATCAACGGCTTCATACCTGATATTCGGACGCCCTGCGCATGCGTGGTCCATAGCACAGTAGGCTTTTGTGGACGCTGGTTTGGCCCAGCATGCCAATCATCTTGAGGTCCGTGGGGCCTAGGCGCTCTCGTTCGACGGGGAGTGTTTCCATAGTTTTTTCAGAGTATGAAGCGACCCATCAATCCGGATCTCTCAACATGCCATTCCAGCCCCTCTGCCGGAGGAGCTTTTCTTGTCATACTGTCCTGTAGGGCATTCCGCGCTCGCGGCACCGCTCGAAGCATCCTCTTCAGTGGCCTTTTTGCCTCGCAAGGCACCAGCAGCTGAATGTCAGCAGGTTTTGAGCTGCCTGTTGCCCTGAAGGGTGGCCGGTACGGAGTTGAACAAGGCTCCCGACTGCCGGCTCCTGAGCACGAGCCCACAGTAGCTCATCAGGTGGTCGTGATCGGCAGAGTCCTCGATGTCAACGTCCAGGACGGGCTGTGTCGCCGTCCCAGGCCCTATCCTGTATGTTCTTGTCAAGAGAGTGATTTCATGGGTAGCAATCGAAGACTCTCATTTTTGGCACGGCATGCTGCCTGGCTCGGTTTCCTGACACTTGCGCGCCATGGCCGACGTCTCCATTCTCTTGGTAAGCCCCTCGAACGCGACGATATGCCCATAGTGGATGATGCGGTCAACGGCCGCGGCAACCATCTAGTCATCCGGCCCCCACCTCAAGAACTCCAGGTCCATAGTGAAGACGGGACTTCGCCACTCGCAGCACTTCGATAACGCCCGGAACGGCCGCCTGGTACCCCAGCGGTCGACTGGCAAGCAGCCGAACCCTTCGGTCAGGTACGGATTTTCCGTTACCACCCGCCGCAGGACCCCATTGCCCGTCTCCTGTGACCCGCTCGTGGGGTCTCGGTAGAGAGGGGGGTGCGCCGCAAGGACAAAACGTGCGCTGGGGTACCCTTTACGTCGTGAAACGATGACAGAAGGCAACGACGCGCGCCCGCGGCCGAGCCCCTTTGCGGCGGGCGCGCATGCGAGGAGATGCCATGAGCGCCTTTGAGGAAATTGTCACCGCGCCGGACGAGCGCCTGAGGACCGAGTGCGCCCCCATCGAGAAGATCGACAACAAGGTGCGCCTGCTTGCCAAGCGCATGCTCGAGGACATGTACGCCACCGAGGGCGTCGGTCTTGCCGCGCCTCAGGTGGGCGAGCTCGTCCAGCTGGTCGTCATCGACGTTGACTACGCGGACGGGAAGAGGAGCCCCTACGTCCTCATCAACCCCAGGGTCGTCGTCGCGGACGGCGACGAGGTGGTCGGTTCCGAGGGCTGCCTCTCCTTCCCGGGCATCACCGTCCAGGTGAGCCGTCCCAGCCATGTGGTGGTGGAGGCCCTCGACCTCGACGGCGACCTCATGCGCTACGAGGCCCGCAACAACCTGCTTGCCGTCTGCCTGCAGCACGAGATCGACCACCTGCATGGCATCACCATGCTCGACCACCTCAGCCCCGCCCGCCGCGTCGCGGCCATGCGCGACTACCAGGAGGCCAAGGCCGCAGGCGCCCTTCCCGGCGACATCTCGACCGAGTAGGGGGTACGCATGCGCATCGTCTTCATGGGGACGCCGGACTTCGCCGTCCCCCCGCTGCAGGCCCTCGCCGCCGCTCACGAGGTCGCGCTCGTGGTGACCCGCCCGGATGCGGTGCGCGGTCGAGGCCGGCGGCTTGTGCCCTCGCCCGTGAAGGAGAAGGCCCTTGCGCTGGGACTTCCCGTGGTCGAGGCCACGCGCATCACCGACGAGCTCCTCGCTCGCATCCGTGCCCTCGCGCCCGACGTGATCTGCGTCGCGGCCTTTGGCTGCATCTTGCCTGACGAGCTCCTGTCCGCAGCCCCCTTGGGCTGCGTGAACGTCCATGGGTCACTCCTGCCGCGCTGGCGGGGTGCCGCGCCCGTCCAGCGCGCCATCCTCGCGGGCGACGAGCGCGCGGGCATATCGATCATGCGGGTCGTCCACGAGCTCGACGCCGGCGCCTATTGCCGCCAGGCCTCGGTCGAGGTGGGCGAGAGGGGCTGCGAGGAGCTCATGGGCGAGCTTGCGTCCCTTGGTGCGCGCGAGCTTCTCGGTGCGCTCGCGGACATGGAGGCCGGCATCGCCGTCTGGGTGGAGCAGGACGACTCTGAGGCCAGTTACGCAAAGAAGATCGCGAAGCAGGAGATGGGCCTCGACCCTGCCGCCACTGCCCTCGCCAACCGCCGTTGCGTGCAGGCATCCGGTGCCACCGCCCCGGCGCGCCTCTCCGTGGGTGGGTGCGGGTTGCGGGCGCTGTCCGCCCGCGTGGCGGGCGAAACCGCGAGCGATGTGGGCGACGTCGCGCCCGGACAGGTCGTGGCGCGCAAGGGGCGGGTGTTTCTGGGCTGCTCGGACGGCGCCCTCGAGCTTTTGCGCGTGAAGCCCGACGGCAGGCGCGAGATGGACGCCTCTGCCTGGGCCCAGGGCCTGCATGGCGATTGCGGCTGGGACCGGGCATAGCGTGGCGGCCATCACGCCCGCCCGTCGCGTTGCCGTGCGGCTCCTGCGCGACCAGCGCGTGCGAGACGGCCGCTCCCGCGAGCTCCTGCGCTCCTCCGATGCGTTGTCTGCCCTCGACGAACGCGACCGTGCGCTTGCGACGCGCCTGGTCCTGGGCGTGGTGGCGTCCCGTGGTGCGCTCGACGCCGCCATCGACTCCCACCTCCGTCCGCACTCCCACCTCGAGCCCAAGGTCCGAGACGCCCTGCGCCTGGCCTCCTTCGAGCTCATGTACCTGGATACGCCCCCCTCGGCTGCCGTGAGCCAAGGGGTCGAGCTGGTGCGCCTGGCCAGCCGCCGAGCGGCCGCCCTCGCCAATGCCGTCCTCCGTCGCGTGGCCGAAAGGGACGCACCGTCCGCCGCTGCGGCCCGTGCGCGCGTGGTAGCGGACGACTGCTCCCTGGAGGACCTTGCGCTTACGGCCGCCCTGCCCATCTGGCTGGTCCGCGCCCTCGTGGCATCGCGCGGCGAGAGCTTCGCCCGCCAGCTCGCCCTCTCGCTCGCCGATCCCGCTCCCGTCTACGTTGTGGGCAACGCCGCCCGCGAGGACGCCACGGTCACGCGGGCCCTGCTGTCCGCCGCCGGCCTTGGGCCGCTTCCGACGGGCCTGCCTGCGTCCTTCGAGCTCGCCCACCCCTCTGGCCTCGCCCGTTCGGACCTGGTGGGAGGCGTGCGCGCCGTTCCGGCGGACCTCGCCTCCCAACTCGTCGCGCTGATCGCGGCACCCGCCCCAGGGGGGTCCCTGCTCGAGGTGGGGCAGGGCCGTGCCACCAAGACCATCCTCCTGCAGGGCGCAGCCCTGCGCGGGGGAGCGTCGGCAGACATCGTCTCGGTCGAACTTGAGACCGGAAAGCTGCGCCTCGCCAGAGAGCGCCTCGCACGCGCGGGGCTTTCTGACCACTGCCGCAGCCTCTCCCTCGACGCGCGGCGCCTGTCCGACGACGACATCCCCGCAGAGCTGCGCCGTGCCTTCGGGTGCGTGTTCGTGGATGCCCCCTGCTCGGGCGCGGGCACGCTGCGCCGCCATCCGGAGATCGCCTGGTCGCTTGATTCGACTGCCGCCCTGGGCACGCTACCCACCCTGCAACTGCAGATCCTGTCGGCGGCTTCCTCCCGCGTCGCTCTCGGGGGCAGCCTCGTCTACTCGACCTGCTCGCCCCTCGTGTCGGAGGACGAGTCCGTGGTCAGGGCCTTCCTTGCCAGCCCGGCGGGCCAGGGCTTCTCGGTCGTTCCCGTGGCCTCGGCACCAGGTCTGTCGAATGCCGGGGCCACGGCCGCGCGGCTGGTCGCAGAATCCATGAGTGCCGAGGGCTTCTTCGTGGCCCGGCAGCTTCCGGGCTCGCATGACGCGCACTTCTGCGCACGGCTCGTGCGCAAAGGGGAGTAGAGCAGGGAAGCGGTGCTTCGGAAACGGTGTGCCGGGCACGAGCGAGAGGACCTATTCCCTCTTTCCGCGTTGGTCGGTGTTGTAGAAGCCCGAGCCAGAGAACACGATGCCAGAAGGCGAAAACGCACGCTCTGCCCTCTTGCCGCACTTGGGGCAGGTGACCTTGGGGTGTGCGCTCATGGGATGCTCGACCTCGAAGACCTCCCCGCAGGAGCCACACTTGTAGTCGTAACGAGCCATTTTCCCTCCGTAGGTGCCTTGAACATGAAACATGGCCTCGCGGCCACGTCACCTACTGTACCCAACGCATGCACCTCCGGACGCCGCACTCATCCCCATATGGCTGTTATCATGGAATCTGCTTGTGCCGTGCCCGCGTCACCAAGGAGCCCCCATGCCCATCAAGGCCGCCATCTTCGACTGTGACGGAACGCTGGTCGACTCCATGCCCCTGTGGCATGACGTGACGGTCGAACTGCTGCGCCGCCACCATGTCGCTGACGCCGAGGAGGCGTTCGTCCGCACCGAGTCGCTCCCCATGGTCGAGATGTGCCATGCCTTCCACGACGAGTGGGGCGTTGAGGCCGAGGGCGAGGAGCTGGTGCGCGAGCTGGTCGATATGGTCCGCGAAGGATATCGCAGCCGGGTTAGCCTGCTGCCGGGCTGCCGGGCGTTTCTGGACGAGCTGGCGTCTGCGGGCGTCCGCATGGTCGTCGCGTCGTCGACGGCTCCGGAGGAGCTCTCCGTCGCGCTATCGGCGCAGGGGGTCGACGGCTACTTCGAGCGGGTCTTCTCCACGGGAGGCCCCATACGCAGCAAGGACTACCCGGACATCTGGGAGCTGGTCCTGGACTACCTGGGCACCGACCCGGCTGACACCTGGGTCTTCGAGGACGCCCCGTTCGGGATGCGGACGGCCCGATCGGTCGGCGCCAACACCGTCTGCCTGTTCAGCCCACACGGGGACCGCGACCTTGCGGCCTGCGAGCGCTACGCTGACATACTGGTCCACAGCTACCACGAGCTATCGCTCGCCCTGCTGGACGACTACGCCCGTCCGCCGCAAGCGTCCCCCTCGGCCCACCCTCGCCTCGCGCCGCTTCGCGTCCTCGTCGTGGGCGCCTCGCCCGAGCGCCCGTCTTCGGCGCTGCTCCGCTCCCTGGCCGCCAGTACCGACTACGTCATCGCCGCCGACGCCGGGGCCGACGCGCTGCGCTCCTGTGGCATCGCCCCCGACGTCTTCTGCGGCGACGCCGACTCGGCAACGGGCGAATCGGCTGCGTGGGCCCGCTCGGTCGCCCGTGCGGACATAGAGTTTCCCTCCGAGAAGTACGCGACCGACCTCGCCCTCGCCATCTCCTGCGCCCGCCATGAGGCCGCTCGACGCAACGCGCGGCTGGAGCTCACGCTGACCGGCGTCACGGGCGGCAGGCCCGACCACGCCCTTGCCGTCGTGGGTCAGCTCGCGCGGAACGCTGACGCCTCGCCGCGCATCGTGGAGGACGGCTTCGAGTGCCGACTGCTCAGCCCCTCTGGCACTGCGTGCTGGGAGCTGGGTGGGGCCCACGTGCCAGCCGCCGGGGTCGAGGGGACGCTCTTCTCGGCCATTCCCGTGGCAGAGGGGACCATGCTCTCCGAGCGGGGCTTCAAGTGGGAGCTGGATCATCGTGAGCTGCCCCTTCTGGGGGATGAGGGAATCTCGAACGTGGTCACGTCCGCGACGGCCAGCGTCGAGTGCCATGCCGGCGCAGTTGCGGCGTTCCTGTTGGCATAGGTTGTTGGCGCAGCCTGCAGAGCCAAAAAAGAGGCCCCGAAGGGCCCCTCGCGAGTTCATGGTATGCGTGCTAACGGGTGGCGCTTAGCTGCGGCGCAGCCGCGCCGGGTCACGCCGCAGCTACGCCTGCTCGGCGGAACGCGCGACCTTGCCGCTCTTGAGGCAACGGGTGCAGACGTTCTTCTTGACGGCCCTGCCGTTCTCGAAGACGGTGACGCGCTGGATGTTGGGCTTGAACTTGCGGGTGACGGTGCGGTGGGAGTGGCTGATTGAGCGACCAGCAACGGCGTGCTTACCGCAGATATCACAGACCTTCGACATGTTTACGACCTCCAATGGTGGCGCAAGGGCGCCGAAATTTCCAAAGTGCCGTGTAAATATAGCACAGGCCCTCGCGTGCGCAAGCAATATGCGGCCCTTCCTGTGGTGGTTTGGTGGGGAGTTCTGGAGGGGTGGTGGCGTGCCGCCCATCGTGGGGCGTGCGCTACAATGGCAAGGATTCATGCTCCGGTCGCCTCGCGCGGCCTACGAGAGGAGAAGACATGGCACATGCCGTTCCCGGAACCCTCAAGGTGTCGAACGACTGCATCGCCGACCTGGCTGGCTACGCCGCTCTCGAGTGTTACGGCGTTGTGGGCATGGCCGTCACGGACCAGCAGGAGGGCGTCGCACGCCTGCTGCCGACCTATCGCCTGCGCAAGGGCATCGGCGTCACGGCCGAGGGCGACCACGTGGTCGTTGACCTGCATGTAGTGGTCGAGCAGGGGGTCAACATGTCATCCGTCTCCGGCAACCTCGTGAGTTCCGTCAAGTTCATCCTGAGGCAGATCGCCGAGCTCGACGACGTGGAGGTTCTCGTCCACGTCGAGGGCATGCGTACCCACTAGGCGCCCGCCCGGCGTCCCCGCCCACAACCCCGTAAGGAACCGAGGTCCACCAAATCATGATTGCCAACGTCGTTCGTAACTGCTTCCCCGTGGCCGCCCAGGTCGTCGCGGACAAGGCCGACGAGATCAACAAGCTCAACGTCTTCCCCGTCCCCGACGGCGACACCGGCACCAACATGTCGCTGACCCTGGGCACCGTCGTCAAGGAGATCGAGGCGCTTCCCCAGGGAGCATCCATGGATGACATCGCCAAGGCCATCACCCACGGCTCCCTCATGGGCGCGCGCGGCAACTCGGGTGTCATCACCAGCCAGATCCTGCGCGGCGTTGCCGAGGGCCTCGCCTCCTCCAAGGGCGCCCAGGCCACCACGGCAGACATCGCCTCGGCGCTGCGCAACGGCGTGAAGGTCGCCTTCAAGGCCGTCCGCAAGCCGGTCGAGGGCACCATCCTCACCGTCCTCAGGGACGTATCGACCAAGGCGGACCAGATGGAGAGGGCCAAGGCAACCCCTCAGGAGACCCTCGACGCCATCGTGGTCGAGGCCTATGAGTCCGTGGCCCGCACGCCGGACCTCCTGCCCGTCCTCAGGGAGAACGGCGTCGTGGACTCCGGCGCCTTCGGCCTGGCCACCTTCATCGAGGCCTTCGTGAACGCCTACAACGGCAAGGCCGGCGAAGTCTCCGACTTCAGGACCACCGTCGACTCCGAGGGTGCCAAGGCCCAGGTCGCAGGCGTCGTCGACATCGAGATCAACGAGGACTGGGAGGGCTCCGAGTTCCGCTACTGCACCGAGTTCCTCTTCCACGCGGACAGCCCCGACTTCGACGAGTCCGCCAACCTCAAGTACCTCTCCTCCATGGGCGACTGCGAGCTCCTGGTTGGCTCCAATCCCGACTACAAGATCCACGTCCACACCAACCGGCCGGACCGTGTGCTGCGCCACATGCTGCACCGCGGCCAGATCTTCAACGTGTTCGTCCACAACATGGACCTCGAGGCGCAGGAGCGCACCGAGTCCATCCGCGAGGACAAGCAGGCCGCTTCCGGCCCACGCAAGCCGCTGGGCTTCGTCGCCGTCGCCGCAGGCAGCGGTCAGGCCGACATCCTGCGATCGCTCGGTGTCGACGTCATCGTGTCCGGTGGACAGACCATGAACCCCTCCACGGCGGACATCCTGGGGGCCATCAAGGAATGCAACGCGGAGGGCGTCATCGTCCTGCCCAACAACGGCAACATCCGCATGGCCGCCGAGGCCGCCGTCAGCGCCTGCGAAGGCGTCCGCGCTGCCGTCGTCCCGACCAAGACCGTCCTGCAGGCGTTCGCGGCCATGTTCGCCGCCGATCCCGAGGGGGAGCTCGACGCCAACGTGGACGAGATGAGCGATGCCATCGCCCAGATCCGCGACGGCGAGATCACGACCGCCGTGCGCGACTCCGCCGCCGCAGACGGCACGCCCATCCACTCCGGTGACGTCATGGGCATCGAGGGCGGGTCCATCGAGGTCGTCGGCAGTGACGTGGAGCAGGTCACTATCGAGGTCATCAACCGCATGCAGGCTGAGGAGGAGGGTGACACCCTCACCATCCTCGCTGGCTCCGACCTCGACGACGATGCCTTCCAGCACCTGCTGTCCGCCATCGAGGAGGCCCAGCCTGACCTCGAGGTCGACGCGCACCGCGGCGAGCAGCCCCTCTATCCGGTCGTCTTCTCTATCGAATAGCCGGACGGCTTTTCGGGCTGTGGGCAGCGTCCCCACAATCGCAGAGGTCGGCGAGCGCCTGAGCAGGACCGTCTCGCTCGATGACGACGTCGCACGCCTGAGGTACGTCTCGGGCGCACGCCGCGACGCCCTCCTGCGCGTGGGCGTCCCGACCGTCGGCGCGCTCCTGCACCATATGCCCCATCGCTACCTGGACTTCAGTTGCGTCACGGACATCGCGCGCGCAGACGTGGGGGACGAGGCCACCGTCGTGGCCGTGGCAGACAGGGTCCAGCTCAAGCGCCCCCGGCCGCGCATGCAGGTGGTCGAGATCTTCGCCCTGGACGCCACGGGCGTCATGCAAGTGAGCTTCTTCCGCCAACCGTGGATTGCCGAGCAGGTCAAGGAAGGGGACCGCATCGCCCTCTCGGGCAAGGTGACCTTCGGGTACGGCTTCAAGCAGATGAGGGCCCCCCTCCTCGAGGTTCTGGGTCCCGAGGACGACAGCGCGGACTTCGCGCGCATCCTGCCCGTCCATCCCGTGGCCGAGGGCATCACGGTGCCCTGGATGCGTCGCATCATCTCGGCGGCCCTGGCAGATGCCGGTGACGTCTGCGACTTCATGCCCTCTCAGCTCCTTACAGGGCACAGGCTCATGGGCGAGGCACGGGCGCTGCGTGCCATCCACTTCCCGCGAACCCTCGCCGAGAGGGACGGCGCTCGCAGACGCCTCGCCTACGACGAGCTGCTCTGCCTCCAGCTCGCCCTCATCGCGCGACAGCGCATCGAGCTTCGTGGCATAGAGCCCACCTGCCATGTGACCTCCGGACCCAGGATGCGCTCACTTCTCGAACAGCTTCCCTTTGCCCTGACCGACGAGCAGCGCCAGGCGGCGGATGACATCCTGGCCGACATGGCGGCACCGCGGGTGATGGGCCGTCTGCTCCTGGGAGACGTCGGCACGGGCAAGACCGTCGTGGCGGCCCTGGCCCTGGCCGCCGTTGCCGACAGCGCCACGCAGGCGGCCATGATGGCGCCCACCTCCGTGCTGGCGCGCCAGTATGCCGAGAGGCTCGGACCGCTGCTGGACGCAGCGGGCATCAGCTGGGGACTGGTCACGGGGGCGACCGCCCCCGAGGAGCGGGCCGCCCTCGCGCACGGCGTCGCGGACGGTACGGTGACGGTAGTCTTCGGCACGACGGCGGTCCTCTCGGATGACATGGACTTCTCCCGCCTCACGCTCGTCGTGATCGACGAGCAGCATCGCTTCGGAGTGGGACAGCGCACGAGGCTGCGCCGCAAGGGCGCGGCGGCGGACCTCCTGGCCATGACGGCCACCCCTATCCCGCGTACGCTCGCGCTCTCCGTATACGGCGACATGTCGTGCTCACGCATCTGTCATCGACCCTGTCCGGGCGCAAGCATCGAGACGCATTGCATTGCCCCCGAGAGCCTGGACCTTGCCTTCGGGGCCATCCGCGAGGCGGTGGCGGTGGGGCACCAGGCGTACGTGGTCTGTCCGCTCGTGGACGAGCGCGACGACGGCTCCGAGCTGGACGACGTGCCCGAGCGGGAGCGCTCCGGCGCCACGGGCGCCCATGCCGCCACCCAGGTCGCCTCGGACCTCTCCCGCACGGCGCTCTCGGGGCTCAGCCTGGACCTTCTGACCGGGCGCATGGGTTCCCAGGAGAAGGACGAGGCCATGGAGAGGTTCCGTGCGGGCCGCACCGACGTGCTCGTCTCGACCACGGTCATCGAGGTGGGCGTGGACGTGCCCAACGCCACAGTGATGCTGGTGCTCGACGCGGACCGCTTCGGCCTGGCCACGCTCCACCAGCTGCGGGGTCGCGTGGGTCGCGGGGACAGCCCGGGCGTCGTGTACCTCTCCTGCGCCGCGCGCAAGGGCACGCCCGCGCGCAGGAGGCTCGCCGCGCTCGAGGCCACCTCCGACGGCCTCGAGCTCGCCGAGCTTGACCTCAGGCTGCGCCATGAGGGGGAAGTCCTGGGGTATCGTCAGAGCGGTGGCCCCACGCTCAAGGCAAGCGACCTCGTCGCCGACGCCGACCTCGTCGAGTGGGCGCACGAGGACGCGCGCAGGATCGCCGAGGAGGACCCCACGCTCTCCTCGGATCGGCTCGCCCCGCTCGCATACGAGGTGACGCATCGCTTTGGAGCCTATTTCGAGGAGGTCGAGCAGGCATGAGGATCGTGGGGGGGAGATGGCGGTCGCATCCCCTTGAGGCACCGCAGGGTCGCGACGTGACGCGGCCCACCACCGACCGCCTGAGGGAGTCCATCGCATCCATGCTGCTGAGCGCGTTTTGCCTGGACCTCTCGGACGTCTCTGTGCTCGACGCCTTCGCCGGTTCGGGGGCCGTCGGCCTCGAGCTGCTTTCGCGCGGGGCCCTGCGCTGCACCTTCGTGGAGCGCGATCGCCGAGCCGCCGCGCGCGTGCGCCGCAACTGCGAATCCGTAGGCGCCTCTCCCGAGGAGGCCCGCGTCGTGTGTGCCGACGCGCTCTCCCTCGCGCGCAAGGGTACCCTCGCCGGGGGACCCTTTGCGCTGGTCGTCCTCGACCCACCCTACGCACTCGAGGCATCCGCCGTGGCGCGCATGGTCGAGAACCTCGACGCGCACGGGCTTCTCGCGCCAGGGGCCCTCGTGCTGTACGAGCATGACAGGAGGCGCGCGTCCCTCCCGCTTGCGAGGATGCGGACCGTCAAGGAGAGGACGCATGGCATCACGACGGTCACGTTGCTTGGCAGGGGAGGAACCGATGAGTGACACCAAGGTCGACCACGTCGTCATACCCGGCACCTTCGACCCGGTGACCTATGGCCACCTCGACGTCGTCAAGCGCGCCCATAGGATGTTCCCGCGCGTGACGGTGGGGGTCGCCGCCTCTGCGACCAAGCACGGCACGGGCCCCGTCTTCTCGCTCGAGGAGCGCGTCTGCATGATCGAGGAGGCGCTCGACGAACTCGCGCTCGCGGACGCCGTCGACGTGAGCCCGTTCTCGGGGCTTCTGGTGGACTTCTGCCACGAGGTCGGCGCGCGGGGCGTGGTCAAGGGCCTGCGCGCCATGACCGACTTCGAGTACGAGCTGCAGCAGGCGGACCTCAACAGCCATATGGCTCCCGACCTGGAGTCGATCTTCGTCATGAGCAGCCTCGAGTACGGCTACGTGTCGTCCTCGATCGTCCGTGAGATGGCCTCCCTGGGCGCGGACGTGTCGTTCCTGGTGCCAAACGTGGTGAGTGAGCGGCTCCGGGAGCGCTTTGGCATGTAGCTGCACGCAATCTGCTAACATGGCTGCGATGCGGCCTGAGGCACACGGGAGGGCGGCAGCAGGTCGCACGTTGTAGCGAAAGGAGACCCGTATGCAGCCGGGTGAGGAGATCGAGAGCCTGATCGGCGAGCTCGAGCAGATAGTGAGCGAGGGAAAGAGCCCGTTTGCCAGCGGCGCGGGCAAGAAGATCGTCGACGCCCAGGACATATACGAGATCCTCGACGAGATCCGTCGCGTCTTCCCCCAGGAGTTCGCCGATGCGCGGCGCATCGTCAAGGAGGAGGCGGAGACGCTCGAGCACGCCCAGCTGCAGGCCGACTCCATCATCGCCGACGCCCAGCAGCAGGCCATGATCCTCGCGGGTGACCAGGAGGTCGTGCGCCTCGCCCAGCAGCAGGCCGACGACATCCGCGACAAGGCCGCGCAGTACGAGCGCGACACGCGCTACAACGCCGAGGAGTACGCGGACACCGTCCTGGCGCACCTCGAGGACAACCTCAAGTCGCTGACCAACTCCGTCAGCCGCGTGCGCCAGACGCTGGACGAGAACTCCGGGCCGCGCAACCAGACCAACAACGTCCCCTGGTAGGTACCTTGCAGAGCGTGGTGGCCATACTCGACGAGCGTCTCGAGGGCGCGGGTGACACCCTCGCCCTGGCGGGCCACCTGGACGAGAGGGGCTACGAGCTGGGCGGACACCGCTTCTCGCTCCCTTTGGGCCTCGACTACGACCTGGTCCTCACCAACGCGGGCGAGGGCATCCTCGCGACCGGCATCCTCCAGGGCCATGTCGTGGGCACCTGCGACCGCTGCCTGGGCACGGCAGAGTTCGACGTCGCGGGCGAGGTGGACGAGTACTTCCTCTTCAAGGCCCCCGACAGCCCCGAGGGCGGGGCGGCTGCAGGGGAGGAGGACGAGGTGGACTATGCGCTCGTCGGCGCGGACCACAGCATCGACCTCACGGACGCGCTCGAGTCCGCGCTGCTGATGGACACCCCCTTCGTCGTGCTCTGCCGCGAGGACTGCAAGGGCCTCTGCCCCGTCTGCGGCGAGAACCTCAACGAGGTCGACTGCGGCCATGCTGCTCAGATCGAGGAGCGCCGCGCGCAGGAGCGCCTCGAGGGCAGCCCGTTTGCTGCACTCAGGATCCTCAAGCTCGACGACACCGAGCACAGTGCCGGGAGCGATGCCGGGGGCGATGTCGAGGGCAATGCCGGAGGCGAATCCTAGGGCGTTGGGCCGTGGCCTGTGACAGCTGCGCCCCGTGCACACGATTTCAAAACGTGTGCACGGAGCGTTTCGTGACCTGGGCAAATGCCGACGGCGTGCATGTGATTTCAAAACGTGTGCATGTTTCTATGCATGTTTCGCGAACGGTAGCACACTGTGACGGGTGCTACACTGGCTCCAAGTGGCCGACGCCTGTCCGTCCAACATAAGGTAGGGATGTCACCTCGGTGATTCTTAGGGGTGATGCCGATGCTTATCAACGTCACGGCACTCAAGGAGACAGTCGGCGGAAATCGTCAGCTGGTAGGCCAGCAGGCACAAGAGTGCCAGTCGCAGATAGACAGGCTCAACGGCCTCTCCACAGAGCTTGGCGTATGCGACAGCGCCGCCTACCGAACAGCGCTGCCTACCGAAGCATGTTCGAGTACCTCCGCCGGGTCAAGATACCCGCCCTCATGCAACAGTCCGTCTTCCTCGATGCGTATGCTGCGGACATGCAGGTTGACCTCGAGCGTTTGGCCGAACTCGAGACCGATGGCTCTGGCGTCATAGATACCGATGAGCTGGCCAACCGCATCGTCAGCCTCCAGCGCGTGAACGACGAGCTAAGTCGCTGGATCAGCAGCAACGGCGAGCAGAATCCCGATGCGTGCAACTACGCAATCCAGGTGATGCAAGGCAACCAAGACTCCGTTGCACGCTTCCAGCAGCAGCTCGATAAGGCACTTGCGTATGCATCCGATTCGTCAATCTATTCCTCCTCGTCGACAGAGATGGACGTGCTCGGCGAGGCCTCGGCAGCCATGTAGGCGGTGTGCTACAGCCCCGCGTCCGGCACATATGACCTGTCTGGCGCGGACCTCTCTTGGGTGACGCTCGACCTCGTCGGCAAGTATGCGGATGCTGTGCAGAGGCTGGGTGCCGTCGCATCGTCCGGAGGCCTCATGGCCGCCGTCGTCATGGCACTGATGGGCGAGGGCGGGGACTGCTGCGCGTACGGGGGCGACCCGGTCAACCTTGCGACGGGCAACTTCATCTATGCCTATGACTACCTTGCGTTTGACAGCAGACCTCGCATGTCTCTGCGCCTGTTCTACAACTCCCATGGTCGCGGGACGTCGCCGCTGGGGATGGGCTGGACGCACCCCTTCGCCGTCTCTCTCGCCGTGGAGCTCAATCGGGTGGTCGTCAGCATGGAGGACGGGCATGCCGAGATATTCCTCGGTACGCCCGAGCGGGGGTTTGCCCACCTGCTGGGCAGGGCTGATGCGCTTTCGTGCGAGGACGACGGGTACGTCTACGTGTCGGCAGCCGGCATCAGGACGGAGTCCGGCACGGCAACGTCGTTTTCGTATGACTCAAACGGATACCTCGCTTCCGTGACGAACGCGCGTGGCATTGCCGAGCTTCGCAACACGTTCGATGAGAGGGGTCGCGTCGCGCGGCAGGAGTTTGCCGACGGCGGGGTGATCTCGTACGCCTATGACGACGGCCTCATGCAGGTAGTCGTGACCGAACAGCTCGGCAACGAGTCGACGTACGTCCACGACGGGCTGTTCCGTATGGTCGAGGTGCGCACTGGCGACGCGGTGGAGCGCACGAGCTACAACGAGAAGAACCTCAAGACCCGTGTCGTCAATCCGCGCGGCCTTACAAGCAGCTACCAGTTTGATGCGGTGGGCAACCTCGTCTGCGTCAGCAATCCGGTTGGCGAGCGCACCACGTACGAGTACAACGTGCTCAACAAGCCGGTTCGTGCCGCCGTGAACGGCACGACGGTCTTTCGCAACGAGTATGACGACCTGGGACGAATCACCAAGACCATAGACGCGGTCGGGAACGAGACGCGCTTCCTGCACGACGAGTCAGGAGATCTCCTGAGCGTCACGCGCGGATGGCTCCGTGACGCTCTTCGAGCACGACGCGCTGGGCCTGGTGACCGCAGCCACGGGGCCACAGGGTGCCACGGAGCGCCGCGAGTTCGACGAGTGTGGCATGCTTGCGGCATGGGTGGATGCCAACGGCAACAGGACGTCGTACGAGCATGATTCGCTCGGAAACGTCACGGCCATGACTAACGCCGAGGGCAACCGCCGCACCTATGAGTACGACGGCACGGGCCTGCTCGTGCGCATGGTCGACTACGATGGCGTGCCCGTATCGTACGAGTACGACTGCATGGGACGACCCGTTCGCTTCGTGGACAAGGACGGCAACGAGAGCCGACGCGAGTATGATCTCGCCGGGCGCTTGGTAAAAGACGTTGACGCCACCGGAGCGGCGACCATGTTCGAGTACGACGCCGCGGGAAACGTGACCAAGGCGAGACCGATGCGCTTGGCGCCTCGACAAGCTTCAGGTACGACCTCAACGGCAACCGCACGAGGGTGCTCCTGCCCGACGGTACGATCCTGCGTGCCACATACGACCAGCTCGACCGCATGCGCTCCGTGCGTGACGGCGCGGGCAGCGTGACGTATTACCAGTATGATGCCATGGGAAACCTCGTCCACGAGGTGGACCCGATGGAGAACCACCTCTGGTGGGAGTACGACGCTGCCTGCAGGCTCACGTCCAGCACCGACGCCATGGGTCGCACGACGGGCTACGAGCATACGTCGCTCGGTGCCCTCTCCCGTGTGACGGACGCGGCCGGGAGGGTCACGAGCTACGACTACCTTCCTGGAGGCTTGCTGCACCGGATCGTGAACCCTGATGGCACGTCCCTCGCCTTTGGCTACGATGCGGCGCTCAACGTCGTCACCAAGACGAGCCAAAGCGGCTACGAGCTGCGCTATGCCTACGATTCCATGGGCCGGGTCACTGACATCTCCAACAATCAGGGGCAGTCGAAGTCCTACCGCTATGACGCGATCGGCAACAGGGTCTCCAAGACCGACGGGAGGGGCAACGTCACCTCGTACGCCTACACGCCAGGCGGCGAGCTGAGGGAGGTCGTGGAGGCCTCCGGGGCGGTGACGCGCTATGACTATGACGCTCGGGGCGGCCTGACGCGCGTCTGTCGCCTGGGTGTGCCCAGCCTAGATGGGGACGTCTCCCCGCGCACGACCACCTACGGGCGCGACGCGCTCGGTCGCGTGACCACCGTCACGGATGCCCTGGGCAACCGTGAGCGGATGTCCTATGACGCCATGGGCCGCCTCGTCTCGCGCACCGACGCAGACGGCTACGTCACCTCGTTCGGGTTCGACGCGGCAGGCAGGGCGAACGACGTCACCTTCGCGGATGGCCGCGAGGTCCATATGGGATACGATCGCCTCTCACGTCTCGTAGAGCTGCGCGACTGGCTGGGCACGACGACCTACGAGTACGACGCGGCAGGCAACGTGACTCGCACATGCGACCATGCCGGCCGCGAGATGCGCTACGGCTGGGGCAGGGCAGACGAGCTCCGCGACATCACCTATCCCGGCGGCATGCGGACGTCCTACGACTACGACGACGCCCTGAGGCTTGTCGGCCTGCATGCGAATGGCCTTGACGCCACATACGAATACGACGAGAGCGACAACCTGTCCGCACGCGGCTACTCCAACGGAACGGGAGTGCGCCTTGGCCATGACGCGCGCGGGCGTCTCACCCATCTTGCAAGCTATGACGCCACAGGCCCTCTGGACGAGCTCTCGTATGCGTACGACCTCTGCGACAACAAGAGCGTCGTGCGCGCGACGCGCCGTGGCATGCCCGAGCTCTCGGGTGAGTATGCGTACGGCTACGACGAGCTCAACCGACTGACGTGTGTGACGCGGAACGGCCAGGCCGTGCGCTCCTACGAGTACGACGCCTTTGGCAATCGCGTGCAGCTGACGGACGGGACGGAGGGCGTGACCGGCTACGCCTACAACGCGCTCGACCAGCTCGTGTGCTCCTGGAGCGACGAGGGCGAGCGCAGCTACCGCTACGACGAACGCGGCAACCTGGTCTCGGAGGGCATCGTGGGGCGTGAGGCGGAGGCGACGTACGAGTACGACGCCTTGGGTCGCCTCTCGTGCGCGCGCATGGCGGACGGCAGCGTGGCGAAATACACGTATGACGGCATGCTTCACAGGCGCGCGACGCAGAGGCAAGAGGCTGACGGGGCGACGAGCATGACCGAGTACGTCCTCGACCCGACAAGGCCCTGCAACAACCTGGTGCAGACCGTCATTGACGGGAGGCTGGGCCAAAGCTACCTGTGGGACGGCGATGGACTCGTCGCCGTAGGAACGAGCGACGGCAAGGTGGCGTCCGTCACGCGAGATTCCCTCGGCGGCGCCGCTCGCATACTCGACGGGTGGGGCGGCGTGCTCTCGAGCTTCGGGTACGACGAGTTCGGCAACAGCGCATATGAGAACGACGTGCTGGGCTTCCCGTTTACATACGCCGGCTACCTGAAGGACGGCGTGACGCAGGCGCTCTACGCCCAGGCGCGCCAGTACCTGCCCCGCACGGGTCAGTTCATGTCGGCAGACCCGCTGCATGGGTATGCTCGGAGGCCGGCCACGATCAACAGGTACGCCTACTGCTGCCAGCAGCCCCTGGACTTCGTCGACCCCCTGGGCCTAAGCCGCCAGGAGGCGGTTGACTATGCGCATCAATATGCGACGGATGACGTGAATAGGAGGAATCCCAGCTACCCTTCGTTTGGAACGAACTGTGCTAACTATGTCTCGCAGGCTCTCCATGCCGGCGGCATTCCAATGGATGATAAGAATTGGTTCATGTATACGGCAGATGACTACCATGGCCCCCTCAGCTGTCTTTACTCGAACTGGTTTGGTGATACGTGCGTCAAGATTGATGAATATAGCAAGTTGGCATGGCTGCTCGGATTCCATCATGGCGTTCATCAGGGTGTCGACCAAAGAGGGGATCGTTATATGTGGACAAACCCTTGGACCACTGCGAGGGATCAATACGGCTATTTTAGTGATCCTGAGAATGGCTACTCAAGTGGGACTATTAGTATTGGATCTTATGATAAGGGCAACGAGAACGATGTGGCACGTGTGGAAGGGAATATCCGGGCTGCTGCTAGTACCGTTCAGCCTGGTGACTTGTTGTATTGGGATGATGGTGACGGTGCCCATCATGCGACGATAGTCACCAAAGTCGAGAATGGCCATATATATTATTCAGGCAATACCGATGAAAAAATAGACTTTGACTTGGAGACGGCTATGGGAAATAACGGTGAATCCGTTCATATTGTAAAACTTAAGGACGAGTGTTTTGATTAGCGCCGGGAGCTCAGAGAGTAATGCCATGAGCAGAAGAAGACGTCCTATGATCCTTATTGTTTGTGCTGTGCTAATTATGATAGGAGGGTTCCTCGTTTCGAGGGCCTGGCAGGGCCATGTCGAGCGCGAGCGCGAGCGGCTGGAGTCCGAGCGCCTCGAGCGCGTCGGGCGGTACCGCGGCGAGCTCCAGCCCCTGCTCGAGCGCGCCCGGGCCATCATGGACGGCACGGCCGACCCGCCGGCGTCGGAGGAGCTCGACGGGGAGCTGTTCTACTGGGGCTGGGACCACAGGCGCGGCGCGTATCCCGATACGACGCGCGTCGAGGTCTCGCCGATCGAGGTCACGGACGTGGCTCCCGACGGCGAGGGAGGCCTGACCGTCACGGTGAGCTTCAAGGTTACGCAGTACCGAGCCGACGGCGGGGTTGACAGCCATGCCTCCTTCGTGGGCGACACGTGGCACGCGCGAAGGAGTGGGTCCAGCTGGGTGGTCTACCGCATCGAGACCAGTCCCTAGTGGGGCTGGCAGAAGACGAGCGGAGGAAGGGGCGTTGGCATGGGCAATGAGATCGCGTCGAGCGCGGAGGCTGCCTCACAGAAGAAGGCCGAGATTCTCTCGTCCCTCGACGAATATGTGTCTTTCGAGGCGCAGAGCGCGGCCGGCTCCTCCGACGGCGTGCCTCCTGCCGACCACGACGACCGCGCGAGCCGCTACCAGGGGGCCCTCTCGCAGTACGCATCGTCTCTCTCGCGCGACGCGGACGCCTTGGAGCAGATAGGCCTCACCTTCCAGGAGGGTGACGAGTCCGTCGCCAGGTCCTTGCTGGGGATCGGGGGATAGCTGGCATGGCTGGGGCCGAGGGAGAGGGCGAACTGCTGGGCAGGGTCCGCTCGCTGCGCATACGCTGCGAGCGGCGCGAGGACGAGCTGCGCGAGGCCGTCGCGTCCAGGGGCGCGCTCGCAGAGCTCCTCGACGACAGCGCGCTGTACGGCGATCCGGAGGTCGTCGAGGCGCTGCGCTGGTCCATGAGCCAAGCCATGTGCGTGTGCGACGAGCGCGTGGAGGGGTTGCGCACACGCTTGCCGCTTCCAGCCGCACGCGTCCCACTTGACCGCCGCCCGCGGCGCCCGTCCCGTCCGCTCCCCACGCGCCGGCGCCGCCGTTTGCCGCCAGCGCCAGCCGACCACGCCCATCGTTTCGCCAGCATGGCATGCCCTCTTGCAGGTGTGCCGTGTAGAATTTTCTGTCAACGCCCACGGGCTCGACGGGCATGGTATAGTCTCTTCTCGTGTGTTCGCAGGAAGACCTCCCAGGCGTTGGTCCGCCTGGCGTTAGGTGAGTCTAAGAGAGGTTCATGATGGCAGTTCCCAAGCAGAAAAAGGGCCGCGGCGCAACGCACACTCGCCGCTCGGCCAACAGCAAGCTCGCCGCTTCGGCTCGTTCCGTGTGCCCGCAGTGCGGCGCCCCCAAGCTTCCGCATCACGTGTGCCCCAACTGCGGCTACTACAAGGACCGCGAGGTCGTTGTCACCGAGTAGCAATCACAATGAACGTGGCCGAGGAGGCCGGTCCCTCCGGGGGTCGGTCTCCTTTTCGTGTCGAGCGGCACTGCCGCCCAGGCTGGAGGAGAAATGACAACCATCTGCGTCGACGCCATGGGAGGGGACGAGAGGCCCGAGGTCGTGCTCGAGGGCGTCGCGGCCGCGCTTGCGGCTGACGGTGAGCTGAGCGTCCTGGTAGCCGGCGACGAGGACGTCGTCGTACCGTTCTGTGCCGCTCACGAGCGTGCGCGCGCCCTCGTCACCACCCAGTCCATCGGCATGTCCGAGCACCCCACGGATGCCGTGCGCGCCAAGCGCGACTCGAGCATCGTGCGCGGGCTCGGTGCCGTGCGCGCGGGAGAGGCGGACGGCTTCTTCTCGGCGGGCTCCACCGGTGCCGTGTTTGCCGCCGCCACGCTGGGCATCGGACGCATCCGCGGCATCAGGCGCCCCGCCCTCGCCTGCGCCGTGCCCGGCTCCTCTGGCCGCATGACGGTGTTCCTGGACATGGGTGCCAATGCCGACGCACGTCCCGACATGCTGGTGCAGTTCGCCCACATGGGACGTGCCTACGCACGGGTCGCCCTGGGGGTCGAGAGCCCACGGGTCGCCCTGCTCTCCAACGGCAGCGAGGACAGCAAGGGCTCCGAGGCCGCCATCGCGGCCCACGAGGCGCTCGCACAGGCGGGCCCATGGTTTGCCGGCAACTGCGAGGGGACGGACATCCTCGCGGGCCGCTTCGACGTCATCGTGTGCGATGGCTTCTCGGGCAACGTCGCCGTCAAGACCCTCGAGGGCACCGCCAAGTTCATCATGGCAGAGGTCAGGCGGGCGGTGGCCGGCTCCAAGAGGGCGGCAGCGGGCGCGCTGCTCCTCAGGCCCGCCCTTAAGTCCGTCGCGGAGAGCCTCTCGGGCGACAGGTACGGCGGGGCAATCCTCCTGGGTGCCAAGGCGCCCGTGCTGATAGGGCACGGTGCCACTTCCGTCGAGGCCGTCAAGAACGGGACGCTCGCCGCAGCCGAGGCGGTCAGGGGCCATCTCGTGGACAAAATCTCCGAGGGCATCGGCCAGGGCGAGTAAGCGCGCGGGGCGGGGTATACTGGGACGCGTCCGAAACGGGACGCGTCCGGAACGCCGCGGTCACAACCGGAGCGCCGCAGCCGCAACCGTCATAGCCACAACACAAGGAGGACCCCATGGACCGTGCGGAGATCTTGGGCAAGGTCATCGCCCTCACGAGCGAGGAGCTCGAGGTCGACGCGGAGGATCTGGGCGAGGACAGCGAGTTCAAAAGCCTGGGCGCGGACTCGTTCGATCTCCTCGAGCTCGTCACCGCCTTCGAGGAGGAGTTCGCCACGACGATGGACGACGACGCCCTCCAGGGCATCGAGACCATCGGCGATGCCGTCGACGCCATCTGCAACGCATGCTAGGGGGCCCGTCTCAGTGAAGCTCCATCAGCGCGTGGTCGCGGTCGAGCAGATCGTAGGCCACCACTTCAGCGACCAGCGGCTGATCACCTCGGCCATCACGCACCCCTCGGCCGTCGAGGGCAAGCCCGTCTCGGCCTCCTACGAGCGCCTTGAGTTTCTGGGGGACTCCATCCTGGGAGCCATGGTGGCGACCGACATGTTCGAGCGTTTCCCAGGCATGGACGAGGGCGAGCTCACGCGTCTCAAGATCTCGCTTGTCAGTGGCAAGACCCTCTCCGAGGTCGCGGGGTCCCTGGGCATAGGGGAGCTCATCGTCTTCGGCGAGTCCGAGATGGGCACTGGCGCGCGCGGCATGCACTCCGCGCTCGAGAACGTCTACGAGGCCATCGTGGGCGCCCTGTACCTGGACGCGGGGTTCGAGGCCACGCACGACTTCGTGCGCAGGACGCTCTCCCCGCACATGGTCCCCGAGCTGGCCGCCCGACCGCTTTCGCCCAAGTCGCGCCTGCAGGAGGTGACCCAGCGCGAGTTCCGCTGCGCCCCCGAGTATCGCCTCGAGGGGGAGGAGGGTCCTGCGCACAGCCCCACCTTCACGACGGTCGTCCTGGTGGACGGTCGCAGGGTCGGGCGCGGCAGCGGTCCCTCCAAGAAGGAGTCCGAGTCCCAGGCGGCGCTCGACGCCCTCGATCGCCTGGGCCTCTCGGCCGAAGGCACGACCGCGCGTGCGGGTGACGGCGCCTAGGCGTCGCCAGAAGGGTACGGGCAGCCGTGTATCTCAAGTCGCTCACGCTCAGGGGCTTCAAGTCCTTTGCCGACAAGACTCAGATGGCCTTCGATCCCGGCCTGACGGTCGTGGTGGGTCCCAACGGCTCCGGCAAGTCCAACATATCCGATGCCATCCTCTGGGTCCTGGGCGAGCAGAGCGCCAAGATGCTGCGCGGCCAGGCCATGGAGGACGTCATATTCTCCGGCTCGTCGGGCCGCCCGGCCGTCGGCCTCGCCGAGGTCACGCTGGTCCTGGACAACGCCGACCACACCATCCCGCTAGACTTCTCCGAGCTGGCCGTGACGCGCAGGATGTATCGCTCGGGGGAGTCCGAGTACCTCATCAACGGGGCCCCCGCGCGCCTGAGGGACATCACGGACATCCTGCACGACTCGGGGCTGGGCAAGGACACCCATTCCATCATCAGCCAGGGAAAGCTCGACTCCATCCTGGCGAGCCGTCCCGAGGAGAGGCGCGAGCTCGTGGAGGAGGCGGCAGGCATCTCCAAGCATCGCCGACGCAAGGAGCGCTCACAGCGCAAGCTCAGGGCGATGCAGGAGAACCTCACCCGCGCCAAGGACATCGAACGCGAGATAGGACGCCAGCTGAAGCCCCTCGAGCGCCAGGTCGACAGGGCCAAGCGCCACCACGACCTCGCCAGCGAGCTCTCCCTGCTCACGACGACCCTCGCCGTGGACGACCTCCGCCAGCTCCAGCAGCGCTGGCGCCTGCTGACCGAGCACGGCAAGGAGGCCGATGCCGCCATTGAGCTGGCGCAGTACCGCCTGGACGAGAAGAGCTCCGAGCTCGAGAGGTACCAGTCCCTTCTCGAGCAGAAGGGCATCTTCGTGGGCGACCTCGGCGAGCAGCGCCGCCGCATGCAGGACATCCTCGGACGCATGGACTCCGACATGCGCCTCCTCGAGGAAAAGGGCAAGAACATGGTCTCGCGCCTCTCCGAGATGCGCATGAGCCTCTCGTCCATGGATCGCCAGGGAAGGCAGGCGGCAGCAGAGCGCGAGCGGGTGGCAGCAGGGCACAGCGATGCACGCCTGGCATGCGAGGAGCTCCAGGCAAGGGTGGACGAGCTGGGTCCGCTCGCACGCCAGGCGAGCGAGCGGAGGCGCGCCCTCGGCTCGAAGGTGGCGCAGCTCACGGCCGACCAGCGCGGAGCCCAGAGGACGTCCGACCAGGAGACGCTCGCCTATGCCAAGCTCAAGGACCAGATCTCCAACGCGGAGGTCGAGGACCAGATGTTCGAGAGCCGACTCGCCCAGATCTCCGACGTGGCGGCGACGGCCGAGGAGGCCCTCCTCGAGCGTCGTGCGCGCAAGGAGGCGGTCCTAGGCGAGCTCGAGGCCATGCGTGCGGCAGACGCAGGCGCACAGGCGGCCATCGCCGACTGCAAGCGCGCCCTCTCGCGGGAGCGTTCGCGCGAGGACGACGCCCGCAGCAGGCTCTCGAGCGCACAGGCGACGCTCTCAGCGCTCGAGGCCGTCGATCTCGAGGCCGAGAACTCCTCGGCCCTCACCGCCCTGCTCGCTAAGGAGGGCTCGGGGTACGTGAGCGGCCGCGTGGCGGATCTGCTTGAGGCCCCGCCTGAACTCGAGGGCGTCGTGGAGGCGCTCCTCGGCGATGACCTCTCGGCCCTCGTCACTCCCGACGCCGACGCCGTGGCCGCCCTCGCCGAGCGTGCGTCGCGGGAGCGTGTGGTCGGCAGGGCGACCGTCGTGTCACTCTCCGAGAGGGCGAGCGCGGAGGCCTCTGGCATGCCTGGTCGCAGCCTCGTCGACGAGCTCGTGGTGACGGAAGGCGCCGAGGGGCTCGTGAGCGCCCTTCTCGGCGACGTGCGCATCGTGGGCGACGTCCGCTGCGCCCTGCGTGCCCACGAGGAGAGCCGCCCCTACACCTACGTGACTCTCGACGGCGTGGCCGTGCTCCCCGACGGACGGACCACGATGGGTCTGTCTTCCGCAGCCGAGCAGGGGGCCCTCGAGCGCAAGCGGCGCATCCGTGCGCTGCGCGCCGGCATGGCAGCCCTCGAGGAAGAGCTCGCGCAGGCATCATCGGCCATAGCGGTGGCAGAGGAGGAGCTCTCGGCCGCCCGTGACGGGAGCGCCCGCACCAAGGGCGAGCTTGCGCGTGCGGAGGGCGAGCTCGCCTCCGTCAACTCGGACATAGGGCGCCTCGAGTCGCAGCTCCGGCAGGCAACGTCCGAGGAGGCGCAGGTCACCAAGGGCCGCAGCGCGGCCGCGCAGCGCGCCGCCGCCGCCCGTGAGGAGATAGAGCTCCACAGGAAGGCCGCCGAAGAGGCCCAGAAGCGTGCCGGGAGACTGGCCGAGGAGCTTGAGGGGGCCCAGGCGGAACGCTCGCGTGTCTCTCACGAGGAGAGCGAGGAGTCCGCCAGGCTCTCCGAGGCCAAGCTCAAGCTCGCGACCGTCACGGAGCGCAGGAACCACCTCGCCATCCGCGAGGAGGAGCTCGGCCGTCAGGTGGCCTCGCTCGAGAAGCGCCGTCGCCAGGTCGAGGAGAGCGCCCGCGCCCTCGACGTCATGCGCCTGCGCATAGACCCGCTCCACGAGCGCTACGCCGCCATTCGCGACCATGCCCTCAGCTGGGCCGCACGTCTGAAGGACCGCAGCAAGCTCGCCGAGGCGGACTCCGAATCCCTCAAGCGGACCATCGCCGATGCGCGTGAGGCGGTTGACGTCGCCTCCGGCGAGCTCGATCGCGCCAGGGGTGTCGCAAGCGACGTCAAGGTCGAGCTGGGCCGCCTCGAGGTGCAGGTGGAGAATGCCATAGCTGCCATCACGGCCGACGGCTACCTCCTCGAGGACGCCCTCGAGCTGCCCGAGCCGGAGGACCGCGAGGCGATGGAGCGCCAGGCGGAGCGCCTGCGCAAGCAGATCGCGACGATCGGCCCGGTCAACGAGGTCGCCATGGACGAGTACACGGCCCTCAGGCGACGTGCCGACTACATCGGCGAGCAGGTGGAGGATCTCGAGAGGGCTCGCAAGTCCCTTCAGAAGATCACCGCCGCCATCGAGCGCAAGATGCGCCGGCAGTTCCTGGTGGTCTTCGACCAGGTCAACGCGAACTTCTCGGAGATGTTCGGCCTGTTGTTCCCCGGAGGGAAGGCCCACCTGGAGCTCTGCGACCCCGATCATCTGGACGAGACCGGCGTCGAGATCGTGGCGCAGCCCAGGGGCAAGCGAATCCAGAAGATGACGCTCATGAGCGGCGGCGAGAAGTCGCTCACGGCGCTCGCGCTGCTCTTCGCCGTCTACAAGACGCGCACGGTGCCGTTCTACGTGTTCGACGAGGTCGAGGCGGCGCTCGACGACTCCAACCTCTCGAAGCTGCTCGATGCCATCGAGCGGCTCAAGGACACGACCCAGCTCATCGTGATCTCCCACCAGCGGCGCACGATGGAGCAGGCCGACGTCCTCTATGGCGTTTCGATGCAGGCCGACGGCGTGAGCCACGTGGTGAGCCAGCGCCTCGACCGGACGACCGGAAAGGTGGTCGAGCTGTGATGGGCTTGAGGGAGCGACTCAGGGCAGGACTCACCCGCTCGCGCGAGGCTCTGAGCGAGGTCTTCTACATGGGCGGCGAGGTCGACGAGGGCTTCTGGGAGGACCTCGAGGACCGCCTGGTCATGGGTGACATGGGCGCCGAGGTGGCCATGGGCGTGACCGACGACCTGCGCGAGCAGGCCGCGCGCGAGAACCTCACGACGGCCCCGCGCCTGAGGCGTGCGCTGGCCGAGCGCTTGGCTCGCGAGTTCTGCGTCCCCGAGCGCGACCCGTTCGAGGACCTGCCCTCCTGCGTCGTCTTCGTCGGCATCAACGGGGCCGGCAAGACCACGACCGTGGGCAAGCTCGCCGGTGTCGCCCGGCGTGAGGGTACGAGCTGCCTCATCGGCGGCGCCGACACCTTCCGTGCGGCCGCCATCGAGCAGCTACAGGTCTGGGGCGAGCGCTCGGGCACCGAGGTCGTGACGCGCGAGCGCGGCGCCGACCCGGCAAGCGTCTGCTACGACGTGATCGAGCGTGCCGAGAGGGAGGGGACCCAGCTCGTGCTCGTGGACACGGCCGGGCGCCTGCACAGCTCGCCCGAGCTTATGCGCGAGCTCGCGAAGGTTGTGGGCGTCACCCGCCGCCGCTCCCCCACGCCCGTCTCGGTCGTCCTCGTCATCGACGCCACGACCGGGCAGAACGGCCTGGCGCAGGCGAAGGAGTTCAACGACGCCCTCGACCTGGACGGAATCATCGTCACCAAGCTCGACGGGACCGCCAAGGGCGGCATCGCCATCGCCATTTCCCACAACCTCAGCCTCCCCATCTACCGCATAGGGGTGGGGGAGGGCATCGACGACCTGCAGGCCTTCGACGCGCTCGAGTTCTCGCGCGCGCTCGTGGGCGACGGAGAAGGGATCTAGCCCATGTTCAACAGCCTTTCCGACCGCCTCCAGTCGACCTTCGACGCGCTGCGCGGCAAGGGCCGCCTCACCGAGGACGACATCAACAAGGCCATGCGCGAGATTCGCATGGCCCTCCTCGAGGCGGACGTCAACTATCGCGTCGTGAAGGGCTTCGTGGCGTCGTGCAAGGAGAAGTGCATGACCGCCGAGGTCCTGGACTCGCTCTCACCGGCGCAGAACGTCGTGCGCATCGTGCTCGACGAGCTTACCCGCCTCCTCGGCTCCACCGAGTCCAAGCTCGTGCTCGCCCAGAACCGTACGCCCAACGTGATCATGATGGTCGGCCTGCAGGGCTCCGGCAAGACGACCGCCTCGGCCAAGCTCGCCTACCTCCTCAGGAGGGAGGGGCACAGCCCCCTTCTGGCCGCCTGCGACACCCACAGGCCCGCCGCCGCCGACCAGCTCGAGACCCTGGGCTCAGAGATCGGCGTCGGCGTGTACCGTGGCGACGGCAAGGACGCCGTCAGGGTGGCCACGGAGGCCATCCGGGCCGCCGTCGACCACCTCAACGACATCGTGATCGTCGACACGGCCGGTCGCCTGCAGATCGACGAGGAGATGATGCAGGAGGCGGTGGACATCAAGTCCGCCGTCAAGCCCGACCAGATCCTCATGGTCGTCGATGCCATGACCGGCCAGGACATCGTCAACGTCGTCCGGGAGTTCGCGAGCCGCGTCGACTTCGATGGCGTCATCATGTCCAAGCTCGACGGCGACGCCCGCGGCGGTGGCGCGCTCTCGGTCCGCGAGGTGACCGGCAAGCCCATCAAGTACGTCTCCCTGGGCGAGAAGCCCGACTCCCTCGAGGTCTTCCATCCCGACCGCATGGCCAAGCGCATACTGGGCATGGGCGATGTCTACGGCATCATCGAACAGGCCCAGCGCGTCGCCGACGAGAAGGACGTCGAGGATGCCGAGCGCATGCTGCGCGAGGGCTTCACGATGGACGACATGCTCTCCCAGATGCAGCAGATCCGCAAGATGGGCGGCCTCCAGAAGATCCTCTCCTCGCTGCCCGGCGGGGACCGCGCCATCCAGCAGGCGGGCGGCAGCGTCTCCGACGACCAGATCGTACGTATCGAGGCCATGATCCGCTCCATGACGCGAGAGGAGCGCCAGAGGCCCAAGACCATCAACGGCCAGCGCCGCAAGCGCATCGCGCGCGGCTCGGGACGCAGCGTCCAGGAGGTCAACCAGCTCCTGAGGCAGTGGGGCGAGATGAACAAGATGATGGGCAAGATGCGCCAGCTCGCCGGCAGCGGCTCCAAGAGGCAGATGCGCCAGATGAAGGGCATGCTGCGCAACGCCGGTGGCAGCATGGGTGCCCTGGGCGGCTTCGGCGGAAAGATGCCGTTCTAGCGAGTCCCTGCCAGAGAGCCTCGGCCCCTATTCGGGGTCCTGGTCCCGGTCCCGGGACCTTGGGACCGCCGTCGCCCTAGGAGTGGACCACCACCACGTCGCCGACCTGCACGAGGCCGTAGAGCGCCTGTGCGTTCGCCGAAGGCAGGTTGATGCAGCCGTGGGAGCCGTTGCCCCGGTAGATGGTGCCGCCAAACGTGCCACGCCACGGCGCGTCGTGGAATGCGACCATGTTGTCGACGAAGGGCATCCAGTAGGAGACCTTCGACTTGTAATCGGGCTCCCCATCGTGGTTCTCGTCCAGGCCGATGAGGGTCTGGTTCGTGCCCATGTTGCCGTTGATGGAATAGACGCCCTCCGGCGTCCCACGGTCCTCGGTGACGTCCCCCGTCACGCAGTCGGATTCCCAGATGACGGAGCCGCTGGCGTCGTAGAAGCGGACATGCTGCTCGGTGAGGTCGACGTCGATGTAGCGCGCCCATTCGGCCCCGCCGGGATTCCAGCTGGCCGCAGTGGCCTTCCAGGGGACCTCGACGGTCGCTGCGGTGCCGGCCTGGATGTTGGCCGCGATGGTCTGGGCCAGTGCGGCGCCGTCGACGTTCCAGCCGTAGGTGCCGCCCGAGACGGTGCAGGACTTGCCGTCGGGTCGTGTGTAGCTGCGTGTGGTTCCCACGGTGTCGAGCTGCTTGGAGAGCTCGCCCTGCGCCCAGTCGGTCATGGCTGCGGTGTCGAGCGAGACGGAGAGGTCATCGCCTACGCTGACCCATTGCGCGATCTGGTCGGCGGAGACGGTCGCCGCGACCGAGCCGTTGGCCGTGAGCGTCTGCGCCGCCGTGAGGTAGGCGTTGGCCTGCCTGGCCGCTGCGGCCAGCTGCGCTGAGTCCTTGGTCACGGCTGGCTTCAGGATCTCCTCCTCGCCCAGTTCGAGGGAGGGCTGGCCCGTGGAGAGCGCCGCGACGATGGCCCGCTTGGTGGCCTCGGCGTCGAGGGCGGTGCCATAGGTCTCGGGTGTGACGGAGAAGGACTTGGCGCTGGGGTCGTAGTCCAGCCGTGCGTCGGTTGGCTGGGTCGCACTGGCATTGGCCTGGGTCACGGCGTCATCGACGAGGGTGCCAAGCTTCCCCTCGTCGTAGCCGATGCCCCCCTCGACCCTCACGTCCTCTCCCATGAGGGCGGTAAGGGGCCAGGCCCAGGCGTTGGACTGGGCCCGCGCGCTTGCGGCATAGGAGTCGGCGTCGACGGTGAGGTCGATGTCGGATGCCTTGACCGACAGGCTCAGGCCATCCCCCGTGACCTGCATGCTATAGTCGCTGACGGAGCGGTCCACCTCGGAGGAGAGGGCCTGTGTGCTCTTGAGTGCGACGCTCTGGCCGTTGACGCTGGTTCCCGGGGCAAAGACGTTCGCAAAAACCGCGACGCCGCCCAGGTAGAGCGCACCCAGGACGGCGGCGGCGACGCCCGCGGCCCTGAGGGCGCGCCGGGTTCCCCGCCCCGCCTTGGGGCGCGCCCCGGACGAGGGGCGCTCCGATGCCCCGTGTGCGCCATGGGCCGGGTGCGCCCCGTGAGGGCCATGGCATCCGCCTGCGGCATTCCCCGCCTCTGGCGCGCGCGTCGCCGTAGGTGCAGGCGCGCGGCGCGTGCCCCGTGCGGCCCGCGTCGTTTGCCCCCTGAGGCCGTTGCCGGGCCTCAGGGTCTCGAACTGCCGTGTGCCTTGGTGCCCGTCCTGGTCATTCTTCATGTCTCGGCTAGCCACGTGTCTTCTCTCAAACTGTTCGCTCGACGGCAGGGCGCCGCACCCGTAGAATTCTTTCTCGTACCATTCTATCCCTAGACGAGGAATCCTCGGCAATAGCAGGTATTTCAATGACAATTACAAACGTCTCAGAAATAGGTGACATAGGCGATCCCCGCATCGACGCCTACGTCCGTCTGACGGACCGTCAGCTCAGAAGCGTGCTCGACCCCAACTCCGCGCTCGTCATCCTCGAGTCCCTCAACGTGATCACCCTCGCCGTTCGGGAGGGTGTCGAGCTCGTCTCCGTCTTCGTCGAAAGACGCCACCTCGAGCGCCTCCTCGCGGAGCTCCCCTCCCTTTCCGAGAAGGACATCGAGGTCTTTGTCGCGTCCCGTGCGGTGATGAGCGAAGTCGTCGGGTTCAACGTCGTCCGCGGCTACCTTGCCGCAGCCAGACGTCCACACCCGCGGGAGGCGCAAGAGGTCCTCGAGGGGGCCTCCCGCGTTGCCGTCCTGGAGGGCCTCACCGACGTGAGCAACGTGGGCGCGCTCTTCCGCTCCGCCGCCGCGCTTGGGGTCGATGCTCTGCTTCTGGCACCAACCTGCGCAGACCCCTTCAACCGCCGAGCCATCCGCACCTCCATGGGGACGGTCTTCCAACTCCCCTGGGCTCCGGCGCCTCGTCCCTGGCCACAGGCAACCTTCGACGCCCTGCGCGCCGACGGCTTCACCTCCGTGGCCCTGGCGCTCGACGAGCACGCCGTCCGCCTGGACGATCCTGCGCTCACGGATAGCGGGCGCGTGGCGCTCTTTTTCGGCAGCGAGGGGACGGGCCTCTCGGACGACGTGCTCTCGGCGGTCGATCGGTCGGCCATCATCCCCATGTCACGTGGGGTCGACTCGCTCAACGTCGCCGCGTCCTCTGCGGTCGCGTTCTGGGAGCTTTGCGCGCGGAGGAGGTAGCGTTCGGGGGACCCTAGCCCTCGGGGGCGCTATTGTACTTGGGGGCGAAGCCGTCGTCTCGGTTGAGGATGTTCATGAACTCCTCGCCGGTGATGGTCTCCTTCTTCTGGAGGTAGTGGGCAATCTCGTGGAGCTTGAAGCGGTTCTCGTTCAGCGTCTTGAGCGCGGTCTGGTGACCCTCCTCCACGAGGCGCTTGACCTCCTCGTCCACGTCGCGCGCGGTGCCCTCAGAGCAGGTGAGTTCCGTTCCGCCTCCCAGGTAGCGGCTGCGCTGCTCGCCCAGGGCCATCATGCCGAACTTCTCGGACATGCCCAGCTGCGTGACCATCGCGCGGGCGATCTTGGTCGCCTTCTCGATGTCGTTGGCCGCGCCTGAGGTCATGTGCCCGAAGATGAGCTCCTCGGCAGCGCGCCCGCCGCACAGGACGGCGATACGCTGCTTGTACTCCTCGCGCGTGGTGAGGTAGTGCTCGTCCTCCTCGGCCTGCATGGTGAAGCCGAGGGCGCCCGAGGTGCGTGGGACGATGGTGATCTTGGAGACGGGCGCCTTGCCGTCCTGGACGGCCGCGACGATGGCATGGCCCGTCTCGTGATAGGCGACCACGTCCTTCTCGTGCTCGGAGAGGACGGTCGACTTCTTCTTCTCGCCGGCTATGACGACATCCACCGATTCCTCTATGTCGGTCTGCGATACGCGCTTGCGGCCCATGCGTACGGCACGCAGGGCGGCTTCGTTGATCATGTTGGCGAGGTCCGCGCCGGATGCCCCTGGCGTCTGGCGGGCGACGGAGCCGAAGTTGATGCCCGGCTCCATCCTCACGTCGCCTGCATGCAGCTTCAGGATGGCCTCTCGGCCGGTGAGGTCGGGAAGCTCCACGGGGATGCGGCGGTCGAAGCGGCCGGGGCGCAGCAGCGCCTGGTCGAGGGACTCGGGACGGTTGGTGGCCGCGAGCACGACGATGCCCTTGTGGTTGTCGAAGCCGTCCATCTCGGAGAGGAGCTGGTTCAGGGTCTGCTCGCGCTCGTCATTCGAGTTGAGCGACATGTCACGCTTCTTGCCCACGGCGTCGATCTCGTCGATGAAGATGATGCAGGGGGCCTTCTTGTTCGCCTCCTTGAAGAGGTCGCGCACCTTGGCCGCGCCGCGACCGACGAACATCTCGACGAACTCCGAACCGGAGATCTGGAAGAAGGTGACGCCCGCCTCGCCGGCGACCGCCTTTGCGAGCAGCGTCTTGCCCGTGCCCGGAGGACCCACGAGCAGCGCTCCGCGTGGGCAGCGGGCGCCGATCTCGGTGTACTTGTCGGGGTTCTTGAGGAACGAGACGATCTCCTGCAGGGACTCCTTGGCCTCGTCCTGGCCAGCGACGTCCTTGAAGGTCGTGTCGACCTCCTCGCCCTTGACCTCCTTGGCGTTGGAACGACCCAGGCCGCCCTGGCCCAGGCCGAAGCCGCCACCGAGGTTCATGGAGGGGTTGTCGTCGCCCATCTGCCTCTTGAGGCGTCGGTTGAGCAGCCAGCCGCCGCCAAAGATGATGATGAGCGGGGCGAGGTTTATGAGGACGTACAGCCACATGCTGGCGCTGGTGTCGGGGATCTGCGCCGAGAAGTCCACGTCGTGCTTCTCGAGACGCTCCACCAGCTTGTCGTCGTTGGGAAACTGCGTGGTCTCGAAGACCTGCTCGCCGTCGCCCTCGCCGGTTGTGAAGCGGATGGTGTTGTCACCCGTGGTGAGCTGCACCTGCCTGACCTGGTCGTCATCCACCATCTCCAGGAACTCGCTGTAGCTCTTCTTCTGGACCTGCATGGTGGCGATGCTGGGGTAGAGCAGCGTGCGCAGCGTGACCGCGACGGCGATCGCGATGATCAGGTACAGGATCAGCGACTGGCGCTTCCTCTTGTCGTTCATCTCCATCTTGGGGTGACGCTCCTTCGTCGTGTCTGTGGGTCGCGGGACAGCTCCCGTTGCCTGGCTGCGTCTTTAGATACCCAAACGGTTGTGCCGGCCTTCCGCAGTTCACGCTTCCGTCACAAGAAGGATGTGACGCAAGAAGGACGTCCGCCGGCCCCATCGACGAAACCGTGGGGCGCGCCTCGTGCCAACCGCCTAGCGCTCGCACTCGGCGATGGCGCCCGTACGATAGGCATGCAGCAGGCGGCGCAGGTCGGCGATCTGCGCACGGATCTCGCGGCCCGTGTCGGTGTCGCGGATTTTGAGCGGGACCTCCTCGCGCTCTATCACGGTCGTGCTGCTCTCGATGTCGACGTTGTCATCGAGAGCCGCCTCGACGCTCTGGAACGGTCGGTGCGCCTTGATGCGCATGCCGTCGCTCGCTGCCGTGAGCGTATAGCCCGCTATGCCGGTCTTCTTGTGGTACGCCTGGCAGAAGCCCCCGTCGATGACCATGAGCCGCCCGTCGGCCCGCAGGGGGCTCTCGCCTGCCTTGGCCTTCACGGGAACGTGCCCGTTCACGATGTGGGCACCCGAGGCATCCAGGCCGAACTCCTCGAGGACGTCTTCGCAGACGGCGGGGGAGCGCGTGAGGCGGTAATAGGGATCCTCCGGCTCCACCCAGGTGGACTCGTCCTCGACGAAGCTGCGTTCGAAGGTCTTCACCACGCGTCCCGACAGGGGCGAGTGGCGACCGCACCAGAGGTACCACATCCAGTCGAGGGCCTCCTGGTCGCCCTCGTGCCATGCGCGGCGCGCGATACGGTCGCAGAAGTCCATGTACGCGCGACCCGAGATGGAGCCACCTGCCGCCTCGATGGCGGAGAAGGACCCGTCGGCATCCAGCGGCAGGCAGCCGTGGAAGAGGAGGACGTTGTTCCACACCAGGTAGAGCGTGCCCTTCTCGTACAGGAACGAGACGTGTCGCCTGAGGCGGTCGGACTCGTGGAACGCGGTGACGAGGCCGTCAAGCACCCGGCGCTCCCCGTCCGTGAGCTCGTAGGGCCGCTCGGGGTCGACGGTGGGAAAGTCGCAGGTCTTGAGTTCGCAGCGCCTTCCGTCGATCGTGACGGACGCGTCCTGCAGGTCGATCTTGTCCAAGAGCAGGCGGTCCTCCATCTGGAACTCGGGGTGCCGGACGATGAGCTGACCCTCGAGCTTGAAGAGCATGACGTCGATCGCCTTCTCCATGGCCGAGATCTCGTCGTCCGCACGGTAGCTACGCCCCGCGAAGAGCGCCAGCTCGCGCAGGGAGATGCCGTAGGCGCTCTCGAGCATGTCGAGCGTGCCGTAGCGCACGTTGGTGCGTACGACCGACGCGATGCACGCCTCGCTTCCCGCCGCAGCCCCCATCCAGCAGATGTCGTGGTTGCCCCACTGGATGTCGAGCGAGTGGTAGCCCATGAGCCTGTCGATGATGCGGTCCGCGTGCGGGCCGCGGTCGAAGACGTCACCCACGATGTGCAGGCGGTCGACGGCGAGTCGCTTGATCAGGGACGCCAGCGAGCAGATGAAGTCGTCGGCCGACCCCGTCCCGATGATGGAGTAGAGGATCTGCACATGGTACTCGTGGCGGCTCGTCTCGCCCGCCCCCGACGCATGGAGCAGCTCGTCGATGATGTAGGCGTAGGCGACGGGCATGGCCTTGCGGACCTTCGAGCGCGTGTAGAGCCCCGACAGCAGACGGGCCTCATCAGGTTCTCGGCATACCATGCCTCGCTTGCGAGGCCGCTGTCGTGGGCTCGCCGCAACTTCTCGTGGGGATAGTAGATGAGCGTGCAGAGGTCCGCCTGCTCGGCAGCGGAGAGCTCCCCTTGGAACATGGCGCTCACACGCTCCCGTATGACGCCCGAGCAGTTGTTGAGGATGTGGACGAAGGCCTCGTACTCGCCATGGACGTCACTCATGAAGTGCTCGGTGCCCTTGGGCAGGTTGAGGATGGCCTCGAGGTTGATGATCTCGGTGAAGACGGACTGAGAGGTGGGGAAGTTTCGGGAGAGGAGCGTCAGGTAGCGCTCCTCCGCGCAGGGCAGGGCGCCGGTCCCATGCACTGACGAACGTGCCGATGGGTGCTGCGCCGCCGTGCGTTGCGACGTCGGGTGCTGCGGTATCGGGTGCTGAGACGTCGGGTGCTGCGTCATGGGGTGCCTCCTTCGCGTGCAGACTCCTCGCGCGGGCGACGTGCGCGGGCGAACAAGCTGTACGAGCGAGCAGGTTGTACGGGCGAGTGAGCGCGGACAAGCCAATCTTGCCATTTCGGACATCCCCTGGGGCACGGACCTCCCGACCGGACCTGCGAGCGGTCCAACTTTCTTGCCCTCAGGCCCGGGGCCCGGGTGGGAGTTCGTCCACCGTGGTCGCGACATGTCCGTTCTTGCCCTCAGGTTCAGGGTCCAAGTAGCAAAAGCTCCTGAGGGACTTTTGGCACTTTCGTCAATTTATAGATATCTACCTGCGTGAATGCATAAAAGTAACAAAAGTCACTCAGGTACTTTTGTTACTTTTCCGCTCGATCGCCTTTCCGCCTGGTCGCTTTTCCCCTTTCGGCTGTGCGGGCCGTCTTGCCGCCTGCTCCTTGCGTCATCGCACGCCAGCACTACGGAAGGGCCGCAGGAGGCCCAGGTTGGCTGCGGCGCGCCGAGGCCGCGCCGGGGGCGTGTATGGGCGTCAGGGCACGCTGCCCTTCGTCGTGTTTGGTCCGCTTACCGGGCCCGTGCTATCATCTCGTCCGAACCAAAGGCTGTGAAGGGGACGAGTACCCGGGGCAGCGTGGCCCACAGAGAGCGGGGGAGCTGAGAAACCGCAGCCACGTCCCAGGGAAGATCACCCCAGAGCTGCGGCCCCAAAGCCGTGGGTGTGCGCGCAGGCGTCAGGACCCTCGGGCGAGTAGGCGCCGTCGGAGTGGTCGCCGTGACAGGCCAGCCGAGTAAGGCGGATACATCCGCTCGCTGGGTGGTTACAAGCGAAGTGTGAAACGAGCGCTTCGTCCCAGCAGAAGGGACGGGCGCTTTTTGCTTCGAGTGCCCCAGAAGGAAGGACGGAAGGTGGCAAACGAGTTCAAGAGGACCATGAACCTGCCCCACACCAGGTTCGCCATGCGCGCCAGCCTTGCCCAGAACGAGCCCAAGAGGCTTGCGAGCTGGGAGGAGAACGACGTCTATGCCCAGATGATCGCCAAGAGCGAGGGCCATGACAAGTTCGTGCTCCACGACGGCCCCCCTTACGCGAACGGCCCCATCCACCTGGGTCACGCACAGAACAAGATCTCCAAGGACATCATCAACCGCTACTGGTCCATGCGGGGCTACCAGACCCCCTACGTTCCCGGCTGGGACTGCCACGGCCAGCCCATCGAGCACAAGGTGGAGGAGATGCTCGGCACGGCGAAGTTCAACCAGCTCCCCACCGAGAAGATCCGCGAGCTCTGCCGCAAGCTGGCCGTCGAGCAGGTCGACACCCAACGCCAGGGCTTCAAGCGCCTGGGCGTGCTCGGCGAGTGGGATGACCCCTACCTCACCTACGTCAACGACTACGATGCCACCGACGTCGAGATCTTCAAGGCGATCTTCGACAGGGGGTCCATCTACCGCGGTCGCAAGCCGGTGCACTGGTGCAGCCACTGCCATACGGCCCTGGCCGAGGCGGAGATCGAGTCTTCGTCCGCTTCGAGATGACCACCGTCCCTGCCGGCCTCGAGGCCTACGAGGGCAACCTCTGGGTGGACATCTGGACGACGACGCCCTGGACGCTTCCCGCAGACGACGCAGTGATCCTCCATCCCGAAGCCGACTACGTGGCCGTACTGGTGGACGGTCGCGCGGAGCTCATGGCCGAGGCCCTTGTCGAGAAGGACTGCGCCAGGTTCGGCTACGAGTCCTGGGAACTCGCGAAGGCCGGCGACGGCACCGCCTGGCGCATGAACGGCGCCGAGCTCTGCCACAACAGGTACAGGCAGCCCATCTTCGGCGACCAGGGGGTCGAGGGCGAGTTCATCTACGCCGACTACGTCACCCTCGATGACGGTACCGGCATCGTGCACTCCGCACCTGGCCATGGCGTGGACGACTACAACGCCGGCGTGCGCTTCGACATCCCCATCGTGATGCCCGTCGACGACGACGGCCGCTTCTACAAGGGCGACGGCATGGGTAGCGGCGGCCCCTGGTCCGGCATGGAGGTAAACGAGGCCAACCCCAAGATCATCGGGTGGCTGCGCGAGCGCGGCACCCTGATCATGCACGAGGACATCAGCCACAGCTACCCGCACTGCTGGCGCTGCAAGAACCCCGTCATATTCCGCGCCACCAGCCAGTGGTTCGTCTCCATGGACCAGACGGGCCTCCGCCAGCAGGCGCTCGACGAGCTCGAGAGGGTCGACTTCTATCCCGCGCACGCCATCAAGCGCATCAGGTCCATGGTCGAGGGCCGTCCCGACTGGTGCATCAGCCGCCAGCGCAACTGGGGCGTCCCCATTCCCGCGTACAGCTGCGAGGACTGCGGCGAGACCGTCATGAACGACGACACCCTCGACAAGGTCATCGAGCTGTTCCGCGAGAAGGGATCCGACGCCTGGTTCACGGACGATCCCGCCAGCTACCTGGGCGACGCCTGCGTCTGCCCCAAATGCGGGGGGCGCCACCTCAAGGCGAACAGGGACATCCTGGACGTCTGGTGGGACTCCGGCGTGAGCCACACGGCCGTCTGCAAGCACCGCAGTAACCTGCAGTTCCCCGCTGACATGTACCTGGAGGGATCTGACCAGCACCGCGGATGGTTCATGAGCTCGCTCATGACCTCCGTGGGCGCCTATGGCGTGGCCCCATACAAGTCCGTCGTGTCCCAGGGCTTTACCCTCGACGGGCAGGGGCGCAAGATGAGCAAGTCGCTCGGCAACGTCATCGACCCCAACGAGGTCTGTGCCACGAACGGTGCCGACGTCCTGCGCCTCTGGGTCTCCTCCGTCGACACCTCCACCGACGTCCCCTGCGACGAGACCATCCTCTCGCACGTGGGCGATGCCTACCGCAAGATCCGCAACACCTTCCGCTTCCTTCTGGGCGAGCTCGAGGACCAGTTCGATCCCGAGGCCGATGCCCTGCCCTTCGACGAGCTTTTGCCCTTCGACCGTCTGACCCTCGCACACATGTGCGAGGTCCACGACGCCGTGAGCAGGGCGTACGAGGGCTACCGCTTCAATGCCGTCTACCGTACGCTCTACGACTACGTGACCGAGCTCTCCAACGGCTACCTCAACGCCACGAAGGACCGCATGTATTGCGACGAGCGCGGCTCCCGTGGCCGCAGGAGCGCCCAGACCGTATGGGCGCAGGTCCTCTCGATGCTCGTCCACGACCTGCAACCCATCCTGGTCTACACGACCGACGAGGCCATGGAGTTCATGCCGGCGGCCCTGCGCGACGGCCAGGACTTCGCGGCACTCCTCGACTGGTACCGAAATCCCGTGGAGGAAGGTGCCTGGCGGCCGCTGCTGCCCACCTACCGGGCGCTGGGGGAGGTGCGCGGCGCCTTCACCAAGGCCTTCGAGGAGGCAAAGGATGCCGGCGTCGTGACCGAGCAGTCCACCCAAGCAGCCCGCGCCGTCCTGAGCGTCCCGGCCGAGCCCTTCGCGCTGCTCTCCCAGAGCGCCTGCGACCTTGCGGAGGTCTTCGTCTGCTCCGAGGTCGAGCTTCGCCCCTCCGACGAGCTCTCCTGCGTCGTCGCGCCTGCGGACGGCGAGAGGTGCCCTCGTTGCTGGAACTGGCGAGAGCTGGGCGAAGACGGCCTCTGCGGGCGCTGCCACGGTGCCGTCGAGCACTGCGACTGCGAATAGGAGGTCCACTTGGACATCAGCCGTCCCCTCTCGCGCCGCGGCGGGCGCACCTTCGCGTTCTGGTTTGCCGTCCTGGTCGTGGTCACCCTCGACCAGGCGGTGAAGGCCGCCGTCAGGGCCAGGCTCGCGGTGGGGGAGGTGGCCCCCCTCCTTCCGGGCGTGTTGCGGCTCGAGCACGTCGAGAACACCGGCGCCGCCTTCTCCATGGGCGAGGGCGCGGGCGTGCTCTTCGTCCTCGTCGCCCTTGCCGTGCTCGTCGCGTGCGTGCTGCTCGTCTGGCGAGAGGAGCTCCCGCTCCCGCTCGCGGCCGCCGTCGGATGCGTCGCGGGCGGTGGCGTCGGCAACGCGGTCGATCGCGTGCTCTTCGGCTCGGTGACCGACTTTTTCGCGACGACCTTCGTGAGCTTCCCGGTCTTCAACGTCGCCGACGTCTTCGTGACCTGTGGCATCGCCCTCGCGCTCGTCGGCTACTGCCTCTGGGACGCGCGTCGGACGCGTGAGGAGGCCCTCGCCCACGAGGCCTGCGACGGCAGGTCCTGACCCATGTCCGAGACCCTCGTCAGCGCCCTCGTCGGCCCCGACGCCGACGGCATGCGCCTCGACGCCTTCCTCGCCACGGTCGACGGCTGCCCCTCCCGCAGCGCCTGCGCGCGCCTGATAGGGGAGGGCGCCGTCACGATCAACTCGACGCCTGCGACCTCCAAGAGCGAGTGCGTCTGCCTGGGCGATCGCATACAGGCTTGCGTACCGGTGGCGCAAGGCGGTCCCGGTGCGCTCAGTCCCAACCCCGACATCAAGCTTGACGTGCGCTTCGAGGACGAGCACCTCCTCGTCCTCTCGAAGCAGGCGGGCCTCGTCTGCCACCCGTCGCCGGGGCATGTCGATGACACGCTTGCCAATGCGCTCGTCGCGCATTGCGGCTATGGGCACCTGGGCATGCTCCAGGGCGACGACCGTCCCGGCATCGTGCACCGGCTCGACATGGACACCTCGGGCCTCATGGTCGCCGCCAAGAGCGACGAGGTGCAGCGCGCGCTCCAGGACCTCATCCGCCTGCGCGCGCTCGACCGCCGCTATGTGGTGCTCGTGCAGGGTTACGTCGCCCCCGACGCGGGGACCGTCACCACCGGCATAGCCCGCTCCACCCGCGACCGCCTGCGCATGGCCGTCTCCGACGACCCCATGGCCCGCGAGGCCATCACGACCTTCGCCACGCTCGAGCGCTTCGAGGCCTCGCGCTCAGACGAGGGCTACTCCCTTCTCGAGTGCCACCTCTACACCGGCCGCACGCACCAGATCCGCGTCCACATGCGCCACATCGGCCACCAGGTCGTGGGAGACCAGCTCTACGGTCGCGGTGGCGATCGGCAGAACCGTGGCCTCAGGAGGCAGTTCCTCCACTCGTGGCACATCCGCTTCGACCATCCCGTGACGGGCGCGACCATCGAGCGCGCCGACGCCCTGCCAGACGATCTTCTCGGTATACTGGAGTCGCTCAAGGGCAGCTCGATGGGCCGTACCGAGGCGGGGGAGAGGATCTGCCCCCAGCTGGGGGTCGGCGACCTCTCCTGATGCCGGCTCGCGACCGAGAGGCAGGTTCACGTGAACTTCCTGAAGATCGGGCTCACGCCCATCGTCATCTTCAACATGGTCCTGATGGTCTTCTTCACCTTGGCCTACTTCTACCAGCTGGTCTACATCATCCGTGTCTGGAGGCGCGGCGACGTCGCCCTGCCCAAGGCGAAGAGGAACCACTCCTACGCCTTCGTGATCGCCGCCCACAACGAGGAGCCCGTCATCGGCAACCTCGTGCGCTCCATCCTCAGTCAGAGGTACGACGGCGTCATCGACTGCTTCGTCGTGGCGGATGCCTGCACGGATGCCACCGCAGCGGAGGCCCTCGAGGCCGGCGCCATCACCTGGGAGCGCAACGACCTGGTGCGCAAGGGCAAGAGCTGGGTCCTGGACTACGCCTTCAACCGCATCCTCGACGAGTATGGCGACAAGTACGAGGCCTTCTTCGTCATGGATGCCGACAACCTGATCGCCCCCAACTACGTGGAGGTCATGAACCGTGCCTTCGACTGCGGCTACCTGGTCTGCACCAGCTACCGCAACTCCAAGAACTTCGATTCCAGCTGGATCAGCTCGGCCTACGCCCTCTGGTTCCTGCGCGAGGCGAAGTTCCTGAACAACGCACGCATGATGTTGGGAACCAGCTGCGCCATCTCGGGGTCCGGCTGGATGGTCTCGGCCTCGATCATCCGTGGCATGCATGGCTGGCGCTTCCACACGCTCACCGAGGACATCCAGTTCTCCACCTTCTGCTGCGCCCATGGCATCCAGATCGGCTATGCGCCCGCCGAGTTCTTCGACGAGCAGCCGCTGACCTTCAAGGCCTCCTGGACCCAGCGCATGCGGTGGACCAAAGGCTTCTACCAAGTGTTCTTCTCCTACAACAAGAACCTGCTCACGGGTATCGGCAAGGGGCAGTTCGCTTCGTACGACATGCTCATGACCATTGCCCCAGGCATGATCCTGACCCTGCTCTCCGCGTTCGTGAACGCGACCTACCTCATCATCGGCACCCTGAGCCACGGCTTCATCGCCACCCAGGGGGAGCTTGCCATGTGCGTGGGCTCGCTCGTCATGACCTTTGGCTCCATGTACGTGGTGTTCCTCCTGCTTGCCATCATCACCACCGTCTCCGAGCGCAAGCATATCCACGCCAAGAAGAAGTGGCGCATCATCACGAACCTCTTCACGTTCCCCCTGTTCATGATGAGCTACATCCCCATCACGGTCGCGGCACTCTTCAAGCGTGTCGAATGGGTTCCCACCAGGCATGACATCGCCGTCAATGTCGACGACGTCTTGAGCGAGGGCGTCCGCTGACGTCCCCGAGCGCCTCGATTCCGTGATCCTGGCCGCAAGACAGCGTGTAGTGCTTCGATGGTGGGCCGCCCGGCTGGGCCGTGCCCTGTCCGCGAATGGTAGAATCCGTGCAATATTCGGCATCGCTTGTCGACAGTCGCATGAGCACGACGGAGGGAGACGCATCCATGGCAACGTTCTTCGAGGGGGAGTCCCACACCTTCTCCGAGTACCTTCTGGTCCCTGGCTACTCCTCCCACGAGAACGTCCCCGCAAACGTCTCCCTCGAGACCCCCCTGGTCAAGTTCAGGCGCGGCGAGGAGCCGCCCATCAGGATGAACGTCCCCATGGTGTCCGCCATCATGCAGGCCGTCTCCGGGCCGCGTCTGGCCATCGCCCTTGCGCAACAGGGCGGCATCTCCTTCATCTACGGCTCCCAGGCCCCCGAGTCCGAGGCGGCCATGGTCCGCGAGGTCAAGACCTACAAGGCGGGCTTCGTCGTGTCCGACTCCACGTTGACGCCTGACATGACGTTGGCGGACGTCCTCGAGATGCGCGACCGCACCGGCCACACCACCATGCCCGTCACGGCCGACGGCAGCCCGACCGGTCCCTTCCGTGGCATCGTCACCTCGCGCGACTACCGTGTCTCGCGTGACGATCGTGGCAAGAGGGTCTTCGAGTTCATGACGGGCGCCAAGGACTGCGTCACGGCCGATCCGAGCACCTCGCTCAAGGCCTGCAACGACATCATCTGGGACCACAAGATCAACACCCTGCCCATCGTGGACGCTCAGGGGAACCTCGTCTCGCTGGTCTTCCGCAAGGACTACGACTCCCACAAGTCCCGTCCTGACGAGCTCCTCGACGAGCACAAGCGCTACATCGTCGGTGCCGGCATCAACACCCGTGATTATGCCGAGCGCGTGCCCTTGCTCGTCGAGGCCGGTGCCGACGTCCTGTGCATCGACTCCTCCGAGGGATTCTCCGAGTGGCAGAAGCTGACCCTCGACTGGGTCCGCGCGAACTACGGTGACTCCGTCAAGGTGGGCGCCGGTAACGTCGTCGATGCAGAGGGCTTCCGCTATCTCGCCGACTGTGGTGCCGACTTTGTCAAGGTCGGCATCGGCGGAGGTTCCATCTGCATCACCCGCGAGCAGAAGGGCATCGGCCGTGGCCAGGCGTCGGCACTCATCGACGTCTGCCGGGCACGTGACGAATACTTCGAGGAGACGGGCGTCTACGTTCCGGTCTGCTCCGATGGCGGCATCGTCTACGACTATCACATGACGCTCGCCCTCGCCATGGGTGCCGACTTCCTGATGCTCGGCCGCTACTTCGCGCGCTTCGACGAGTCGCCCACCCGCAGGCTCAACGTCAACGGTTCCTACGTCAAGGAGTACTGGGGCGAGGGTTCCGCGCGCGCCCGCAACTGGGCCCGCTATGACTTGGGCGGAGACAAGAAGGGCCTCTCCTTCGTCGAGGGCGTCGACTCCTACGTCCCCTATGCCGGGCCGCTCAAGGACAACGTCGAGAGCTCGCTCACCAAGGTCCGCTCCACTATGTGCAACTGCGGTGCCCTCGACCTTGTGCAGCTGCGCGAGAAGGCCAGGATCACCCTCGTGTCCGCGACCTCCCTCGTCGAGGGCGGCGCGCATGACGTCATGCTCAAGGACTCGAACTCTGACGGCAACTTCAGGTCGTAGGCGCATCGCCGCCGCGACAGGTGGCTGACACCCGAGGTGTGGTGACGATGGACGAGAAGGACCAGGAGATCCCGGGCGGCGGCGTCGAGCGCCAGGCGGGGGAGTCCGTCTCGAAGATGGGCCTGGAGGACCTTGTCGACTCGATGGGGCGTGTGGCCCAGGGCGCCGTCCGTCAGCTGGGCCTCGTCGGTGGCGACCCCTCTCCCTATGTCATCTGCGAGCGGAACGCCACCAGGCGCGCCGTTGTCAGGACCGCCGGAGGCGTGGTCCTTCTGGCCATCGCCTTCTCGCTTCTGCCCGTCTCCGGTGTGTTTGCCCTGCTCGGGACCTCTACATCCGTAGTTGTCCTCGCCATCGCCATCGTCTTCGCCGCCGTCGGTCTGTGGGGGATACTCCAAGGGAGTCGAAGGCGGAGACTGGCCAAGGCGCTCGCGCAGGTGGCCAAGGCGGTCGGGGAGAGGCAGAGCGTCCCGCTCGTCGAGCTTGCGGGTCGCGTCGAGGTCCCCGTCGGCCAGCTCGGGCCACTCGTCGGTGAGGCGATCAAAAGGGGGCTCATCCCCGAGGGGCGCCTGGACGCGCCACTGGGGATGCAGACGCTCTACCTCACCACCTCGTCCTGGGAGGACGACTGCGCCGCTCGCGACGCCGTGACGGCGGCACGGGCGCAGGCCGAGTCACGGCGGCAGGAGCTCACCGAAGATGCGTGCGAGGTGGTGGAGGTCTGCTCGTCGTTCGTGACACGCATCCACGCGCTTGGGCCGAGGGTCAGCGACGGGAAGGTCTTCCTGTCGCTCGAGGGCATCGCGTCAAAGGTCGCAGGCCTCTCTGACTACGTGGCGGCACACCCCGAGGCGGCATCCCAGCTCCGTCGTGCGGTCACCTACTACCTGCCTACCACCGCCAAGCTTGCGAGCTCGTACGTGGAGCTCGAGGGCTGCTCCGAGAGCCCCGAGGCAAGCTCGACGAAGGAGGAGCTGAAGAGGACCATCGCCCTAGTCGATTCCTCGCTCGCGAGACTCTCGGACGAGCTTTTGCGGGAGCAGTCGTGGGACCTCAGGGGGGACATGAAGGTCATGCGCACGATGCTCGAGCAGGACGGCCTTGCGGACGGCAGGGATGATGTCCCGCGCGCGTAGAGCCGCGCGCCGAGGACGTCGCACCGGACCTGCGGGGATGCTCAGTAGTTCGAGGCCTCGATGAGCTTGGCCTTCAGCTCGCCCTCTATCTTGGAGAGCTCGGCCTCTGCCTGGCGGCGGCGCTCGCGGCCCTCGGCCTGCACGCGGGCCACCTCGTCGAGCGTGGAGATGAGCTGCTCGTTGGTGTGCCGCAGCGTCTCGATGTCCACCACGCCGCGCTCGGCCTCCTTGGCGGCGCCCACCGTCGCCACCCTGAGCTGATCGGCGTTCTTCTTGAGGAGTTCGTTGGTCATGTCCGTCACTTCGCGCTGCGCGCGGGCGGCCTGCGTCGCATGCTCGATGCCCAGGGCGATGACCATCTGGTTCTTCCAGAGCGGGATGGTGTTGACCACGGTGGACTGGATCTTCTCGGCCATCACCGCGTCGGAGCTCTGGACCATGCGGATCTGGGGTGCCGTCTGCAGTGCCACCTGGCGCGTGAGCTCCAGGTCAAAGATGCGCTTCTCGAAGCGGTCGCACTGCTGTGCGAGGTCACGGGCCGCCTGAGCGTCCTCTGCGAGGCCCGTCCCCGCCGCCCTCGCCTGCAGGGCCGCAAGGTCGCCCTCGCGTACCTGCGCGAGCTTCTCCTTGCCGGCGACCACGTACATCGTCAGCTCCTTGAAGTACGCCTCGTTGAGGGAGTAGAGCTGGTCGAGCATGGAGATGTCCTTGAGCAGCGTCCGCTGGTGGCCCTCGAGTGCCTCCGATATGGAGCGCACGTTCCTTTCCACCTCGCTGTAGCGGGCCTTGAGGCCCTCCAGGCCATTCCGTGCCTTGCGGAAGATGCCGAACAGGCCACCCTCGTCCTGCTTGGGGTCGAAGTTCTTGAGCGTGACCACCAGGGAGCTTATGTCGTCGCCGATCTCGCCCAGGTTGCTCCCGCGCACCCCCGTGAGGGCCCGCTCGGAGAACTCCGAGACCTTGCGCTGGGATCCTACGCCATAGGAGAGGACGCCTGCGGTGTCGGTGACGTCGATCTTCTCCACGAAGGAGGACAGCTTCTCCCGTTCCTGGGGGGTGAGCGATGCGGCTGGGTCACCCTCGTGAACAGCCTCGGAGTCTGGCGAGACCTCGGAGGCGCGGGGCATGGAGCCACCGAACTCGAGGCGTGGCTCGGGAACTTCAATCTCGAAGTCCTGGACGGCGTCTGACATGGATCCTCCTGCGATGGTCGGGGCATGCACGGCATCGAGAGAATTCTATCGCAGGGAAGTCTCCCTCGCCTCCCATGAGTCCGGCCACTGGCAGGGTGACCCGACCACACCGCCCTTGGGCTGGCCTATACCACCGGGGCAGCGGCGCCTCTCCCGCACCCGCCTCCCGAGGGAGCGCGCTCAGTCCTTGGGGGCGTGCCTCAGCATGAGCTGGGTCACGAGCCTCGACGCCTTCTCAATGGCGATGTCCTCGCGCACCGCCGTGGCCTCGCCGCCCTTTTGGAGGAATCGCTCGAGCTCCTCACGTGAGAGGGGATAGCGTGTGGAGAGACGCTCGACCTCCCTGGCGTACTCCTCGTCGGTGGCGTCTATGCCTTCGGCACGGGCGATGGCGAGGAGGACGGCCCGCGACTTTATCTGCTCGGTGGCCTCGCGTTCAAGGTCGGCTATGAAGCCCTTTTCGTCTGTGCCCATGGCCTTGTAGTAGTCCTCGAGCGAGTGCGAGTCGGCCGCGAGACGGCTCTCGATCTCCATGGCCATGGCCATGGCACGGCTGCTGGCAAGTTGCTTGGGAACGCTGACGCTGCTCTGCCTGGTCACCTTTCTCACATAGTATGAGCAGAGGAAGTGTCCGTACATGGTGTCGCGGAACTCCTCGGGACCACTCTCGGCCTCCTGGCGTGCCAAGGCATAGTCTTCGTTGCTCAGCTGGATGGCCGAGTAGTCACAGAGCTTGACGCGAACGTTGGCGAGGCCTCCCTGGTGGGGGACGGCGCGGAACCTGCCTGTCATAGCGATCTCCCTTCGGGGCGTTCTCTCGTCTCTCCCATCGGCATGTGCCGTCGTCGCAGTCTGTGCATGGGATGCACAGACTGCGCGTGGCGAGCCAGGGTACCGTCAGAGCTCGTTGTTCATGAAGGCTGACACGGGCGCGGCCAGCTCCTCAAGTGCGTCCTGGTCAACGATTGTGATTTCATTGGGGGACGAGCGCTCTATTATCCCGTATTCCTTGAGCTTGGAAAGTATGTTGTAGAAGTTACGCCGACTCATCTTCAGCTTCTTGCTGGTGGTGCTCGCGCTGGAGATCTCGCATACGCCATCCCGTGCGTTCTCCATGAGCCAGTACGAGAAGACCCTCTTGTCGCTGAAGAGGTCGTACGTCAGGTTGAGCTTGAACATCTCGTACAGTCGGACGCTGGTCTTGAAATAGAAGAGCATGCGAAAGCCCGGATCCTTCATCAGCGTCTCGTTGAAGAACCTGGGCGATATCCTCACGAGGTCGCAGGGCGTCCGTGCGATGGACGAGCAATAGAAGTTCTGCCCGTAGTGGTTGCTCAGGTGCCCCGTGAACTCGTCATCGAAGTTGGTGTCGACGATGATGGTGCGTCCCCTGTGCGAGGTGGCACAGTCATCCACCACTCCCGAGACCAGGTACCAGATCGGATAGCTGCTGTCGTACGCGGGGCAGAAGTTCGTGCCCTTCTCGACATGAATCAGCCTGTAGCCATCCGGGTGTCCCGCAATGAACGGATATATCTGAGTTTCCTTGAACTCCAAGGCCACCTCCCATCCTCCTTGTTTGGGCTGGTGCACGACACGCTCATCCTGCATAGGATATCCAGGCTCAAGACAATCCCTCACTAACATAGCCTCAAACGCTTCCTCTGGCCAGCCGAACGGTGCAACTTGCATCCCTTTGGCGCGTGCGAGACTTCCGTAGCCCCATAATTGACGAAAGCGTGCCCAACCAGGAGGCCCAAATGAGACTCAGCAACCTGACCAACGGTGCCGAACAGGCGATGGCGCGGTCCAGAGAGATCGCAAGCTCGCTCGGCCAGCATCTTGTGGGCTCTGAGCACCTGCTCCTCTCGCTCCTACGGGACGAGGGCGCCGCCTCAAGCGTCCTTGGCGCCTTCGGGGTGCGCTATGGCAGCGTCATGGCCGCCCTGTCCAGGACGGACGGCGAGCTTGCAAGCCAGCATGCGGGTTACCTCGGCCTGAGCTACACCCCCAACGCCACCCATGTTCTCGAGCACGCGAAGCGCCATGCGGAGGAGATACGTTCCATCCTCATCTCCACCGAACAGATCCTCTGGGGCATCCTCGATGTCGAGGAGTGTCTGGCCTTTCAGATCCTGTCCACCATGGGCGTGGACATGCACCAGCTGCGTCGCATCCTCGAGGAGGATTCGCTTGCCGCCGTGTCGGCCATACGCAGCAGCGGCATCTCGGAGGACGAGGGCTCGTCCTTCGGCACCCTGGAGGAGTTTGGCACCGACCTCACCGAGCGTGCCGCCAAGGGGGAGCTTGACGAGGTCATCGGCCGCAAGGACGACATGCGCCAGCTGATGCAGATCCTGGGCCGCCGTCGCAAGAACAACCCGCTGATCCTGGGCGACCCTGGTGTGGGCAAGAGCGCCCTGGTCGAGGGCCTGGCCGACCTCATCGTCGTCGGCAAGGTTCCCTCCTACCTCAAAGGCGTCAGGATCATCACCCTTGACCTTGGCAGCATAGTCTCGGGCAGCAAGTACCGCGGCGACTTCGAGAGGCGCATGCGCGGCTGCATCCAGGAGGCCATGCGGGCAGGCAACGTCATCCTCTTCATCGACGAGATTCACTCGGTCATCGGCGCCGGCGCCGGAGAGGGCTCCGTGGACGCCGGGTCCATCCTGAAGCCACCCCTCTCTCGTGGCGACATCCAGGTGATCGGTGCCACCACCATCGACGAGTACCGCAAGCGCTTCACCAACGACCCCGCCCTCGAGCGCAGGTTCCAGCCCCTTACCATAGAGGAGCCCGACTCCGACGAGACCCTGCTCATCCTCGACGGCCTGAAGGAGCGCTACGAGAGCTTCCACGGCGTGAGCTACACGTCAGAGGCCCTCGAGTCCGCAGTCGGGCTCTCCGGCCGCTACCTCAGCGGTCGCCACCAGCCCGACAAGGCCATCGACGTCATGGATGCCGCCGGCGCCCGTCTGTGCTACGAGTCCACCATGGGCGAGGCGGGCGAGACCGGGCTCGCTTCCGAAGGCGCCGTCGTGGTGGACAAGCACCTCGTCGCCGAGATCGTGAGCGAGGCCTCGGGCGTGCCCGTCTCCCGCCTCACCGAGGAGCAGTCCAAACGCCTGCTCAAGATGGAGGAGGCGCTGGAGCGCAGGGTGGTCGGCCAGGACGAGGCCGTGTCCGTGGTGTCCAAGACCATACGACGCGTGCGTGCCGGCCTGTCCGACCCGCGCCGTCCCGGCGGTTCCTTCCTCTTCCTGGGCCCCACTGGCGTAGGCAAGACCGAGCTGGCAAAGGCGCTGGCCGAGTTCCTCTTCGGCAGCGAGGGCTCCCTCATCACCTTCGACATGTCCGAGTACATGGAGAAGTTCGCCGTCTCCAGGCTCATCGGGGCCCCTCCCGGATACGTGGGCTACGACGAGGGGGGTCAGCTCACCAAGGCGGTGAGGCTGCACCCATACTCGGTCATCCTCTTCGACGAGATGGAGAAGGCCCATCCCGACGTCTTCAACATCCTCCTGCAGGTGCTTGAGGAGGGCAGGCTCACCGACGGCCAGGGGCGCAAGGTCAACTTCCGCAACGCCATCGTCATCATGACCAGCAATGTGGGTGCCCGCGACATCATGCGCGACCGTACCGTGGGCTTCATGCCCACCACCGAGGAGGCGGACGCCCTGGCCGTGCGCAAGGACGTCACCAGCTCGCTTTCCAGGATGTTCCGCCCCGAGTTCCTCAACCGTATCGACCGCCAGGTCATCTTCAATCGCATCACTGGTGAGAACGGCATCAAGATCGTCGATCTCATGCTGGGCGACCTCCTTGAGAGGCTCGGGGGTAGGGGTCTGGGCATCGAGGTCACGCCGGAGGCCAAGGGGCTCCTTGCCAAGGAGGGCATAGACGAGAAATATGGCGCCCGCTCCCTGCGCAGGGTCATCCAGCAGAGGCTGGAAGACCCGATAAGCGAGGGCATCCTTCGCGGCGACTGGGACGACGGTGACGTCATCCACGTTGACTGCGAGGACGATGGCCTCCAGATCAGCTAGGTTGTGGCGCGCAGGGCACCGCCAGGGCACCCAGGCCCGAACGGATCCAATGCGGTGCGACCCTATTCCCAGGCCCTCGCCCTCTCGAGCGACCTCAGCACGATGTGGTTGTCCCCTATGCCAGGCGTCGCGGCAATGTGCCCGAGCTCGTCTTTGATCTGCGCGAGCCGACTGGTGTCGCCCGTCCGGTGGAAGAAGTCCCCTGCGTTGGCAAAGGACACGGCAGCGTCGACAGGGCTCACGGGCGTTGTACGCATGGCATCGATCTCCTCGAGGTAGACCTCGCGCGCCTCCCCGTCCCTCCCAAGCCGTTCGAGGGCCAGGGCGATGCTGTTGAGGAGCGACACGTAGTGCGCCCGCGGGGCAAGCGCCCCGCCATCATAGAAGGCCTTGGCACGAAGCAGCAGCCCGTAGGCCTCCTCATAGTCTCCCAAGGCCTCGCAGGCGCTCGCGAGGTTGCCAAGGGCTGCTTCCACCTCGTACTCGTGCCCCTCGATGGCCGACACCAGCTCAAGGGCATGCCTGTAATGCCTGCGGGCGTCCTCAAGACGTCCCATGGTGGAGCAGAGGTGCCCGCGGTAGTTGAGGCAGGCGGCAAACTCGGCCGAGCCCTTGTCCTCGAAGCAGGTCTCGGCGATGTCAAGGCAGCGCCCCGCATCCTCGGGCCTGCCCCAAAGGCGATAGAGCTCGCCAAGGTTGCCCATGCAGATGGCATAGTAGTCGCCGCGCCCCACCAGCCGCTCTATCGAGGAGAGGGCGCGCAGGAAGGCCTCCTCGCCCTTCTCGTACATGGCATGTGTGCGGTAGAAGGACCCGAGCTCGTTGGAGACGGTCACGAAGTCAGGTGAGACGGCACCCCGCTCCCGCTCGATCTTGTCAAGCAGCTCGGCAAGATAGGTCTCGAGCCTCTCGGGCTCCCTGCGAAAGCGCTCCCAGGCCTCGTCGATCATCTCGAGGGAATTCGGCACGCCTGTCTCCTTTTCTGACGATGGACCTCTCAAAGGAAGGCCCCCTGAGTATATACGTGCCGGGGGAGAGGCAATCAAAGCTGTTGCCAGGCGGACGATCGAAGCTCCCTGTGGCGGGGTGGCTGCTCCGAAATGCATCTTAGGAAGTGATCGACGCTTACCGCCCGTCGTTCGAAAAGTACCGTTTAGCGCAGCGAAATAAGCTAATGTGCAAATTTCACTCTGGCAAGTAATCCGAGGCTTTCAAATAAAGAGCAGGCAGATGCCATAAAAATGAATAATGTTTACATTATCTAACTTCATGCCGTATCAATCTGTGCAATTTGCCCTACATTACGCAAATTTGGGAACGTAGACTGGCAGCCAGTGGCGAGAGGGAAATTTAAGTTCTTATTTTATGTATGAAGGGCGGCATGCACGCTGCTCTTTCGAGGTTTTGGGTCAGCCCGTCGGCTGACCGTTGGTGCGTACGATGGCGCCGGACTAGGGGGGTGAAGGGCATGGGACGCCATCGGCATCTTGGCATTTCGTTGCTGGTGCAAGTTTTGAGGGGGTAAGAAAGTGGATAGCAAACAGGCAAAGATCAACGAGATCCTTGAGGACAGGAATCGCTTCCGCTCCTTGGACGTCGACGCCATGGAGGATTACTCCGAGGAGCCCATTCCTGATCCGTCTCCGCGTTTCACCAAGCTCATGGACATCTACTATGTCCTGAAGAACACCATCGACATGGAGTATCCGTACTGGTACAACCGCACTTGGTGGCAGAACGATGGCGACCTTCCCGAGATCCGCCGCGCCAAGTCCGAGGCAGCGGCCCTCTCGCACATGACTCCGACCATCTGGCCGGGTGAGCTCCTCGTCATGAACAAGACCAAGAACTGGCGTGGCGCCTTCTGCTTCCCCTGGGTCGACGCCTCCTTCTTCAACGCCCAGGCCGAGGCCCTTCTCGCCCAGGCTGACGCCCCCGCCCTCTCCGCTGCCGACAGCGTCTCCCAGGTCGGTGCCGGCGGTGGCAACGTCACCAAGTCTTTCGGCAACGTCGTCTCCATCGCCCAGAAGTTCGGTCTGCGCAAGGAGGAGATCCCCGTCCTCGTCAAGGTCGCCCGTTACTGGATGACCAACTCCGTCGAGGTCAAGACCGCCGAGTACTCTGCGATGATCCCTGATTACTACAAGTACAAGAGCTATCGCGATACCGTCCTGGTCATGTTCGACTCCTGGGCCATCCCTCAGGGCCGCGAGGTCATGAACTACTACATGCCTCTCGAGTACGGCTTTGACCGCCTGCTTGAGATGTGCGACGAGAAGATCGCCGATCTCCTGGGCGAGGCTGACAACGGCGATGGCGTCCTCGGCATGAGCCGTGGTTACTACTACATCGCCATGAAGGAGATCATCAAGGGCCTCATCCAGTGGGCCGAGAACTATGCCAAGAGGGCCACCTTCCAGGCTGAGCTCGAGACCGACCCCCAGCAGAAGAAGGATTACGAGGATATCGCTGTCGTGATGCACAACATTGCTCACAAGCAGCCCTCCAGCTTCCGCGAGGCCCTTCAGCTCACCTTCCTGCTCCACCTCGCCGTCGTCAACGAGGACCCCCAGTCCGGTCAGTCCATCGGCCGCATCGGCCAGGTCCTGCAGCCGTTCTACGCCAAGGATCTCCGCGAGGGCAAGATCACCGAGGAAGACGCCATCGAGCTGCTCGAGCTCTACCGCATCAAGATCACCTCGATCGAGTGCTTCGCCTCCTCTGGCGTCACCGGTGGCGTTCTCTCGGGCAACACCTTCAACAACCTTGGCCTTGGTGGCCTGGGCCTTGACGGCCTGACCGCCGTGACCCCGCTCGAGTACCTCATCGTCGAGGCCGGTACGCGCGGCAAGACCACCCAGCCCACGCTCTCCGTCCTCTATGACGAGAAGACCCCCGAGGACTTCCTCATGAAGGCCGCCCGCTGCTGCAAGGGTGGCATGGGCTACCCCGCGTGGATGAACAACCAGACCGGCATGAACTACATGCTCCGCAACTACCACGACGAGGACATGACCGTCGAGGACGCCCGCGCCTGGATGCTCGGCGGCTGCCTCGAGTCCTCTCCCGGGACCTTCCTGCCGCTGCACTATGACGGCAAGGTCACCATGGTTCCTGGTGGCGCTGGTCCCACCGCTGGCACCGGAATCCACTTCACCGGACTGCCCAAGCTGCTCGAGCTCGTCCTCACCAACGGACGTGACGTGCGGACCGGCATCCAGGTCTTCGAGCCCCACAACAACAAGCTCGAGACCCTCCAGGACGTCTGGGATGTCTGGAGCGCCTACATGGAGGAGCTCCTCGAGATCTCCAACAGGGTCAACAACATCCAGATGGACATCTGGCGCAAGATCAACCCGCCGACCGTCGCCTCACTGCTGAAGCCCGACTGCTTCGCCAAGGGCCAGACGCTCTCCAACATGGGCTGCCGCTATAACGCCACCATCAACTTCGAATCCTGCGGCACCGTCACCTTCATCAACGCCATGGCATCGCTGAAGAAGAATGTCTATGACGAGAAGAAGTACACCATCGAGGAGATGACCGACGCCCTCCTCAACAACTTCGGGTTCAAGACCGCCTTCGAGACCGGCGTGTTCTCGCCCGACCATCGCGAGGCCACCGAGGATGCTCCCAAGTACGAGAAGATCTTCTTCGACTGCGTGAACGCCCCCAAGTTCGGCAACGCCGACCCCTACGTCGACAGCCTCATGGTCGACTACGAGATCCTCATGAAGAAGCTTGTCCCGGCCTGCAAGTCCTACATGGGCAAGCCGCTCTACATGTGCCAGATCTCCGTCTCCACGCATGGTCCGCAGGGCGCCATCACCTTGGCCGACGCCGGTGGCCGCCTTGCCGGCACCACCTACTCCGACGGCTCCGTCTCCGCCGCCGCCGCCACCGACAAGAACGGCATCTACGCCGTCTTCGAGTCCGCCACCTGCTATGACCACTCCATGTGCCAGAACGCCCAGATGAACGTCAAGATTCACCCGACGGCCGTCAAGGGCGCCCAGGGCACCCGCAAGCTCCTCGACGTCATCCGTGCCTACATGCGCAAGGGCGGCTTCCATGTGCAGTTCAACATCACCAGTTCCAAGGTGCTGCGCGCTGCCCAGCAGAAGCCCGAGGAGTACCGCGACCTCATGGTCCGCGTCGCAGGCTTCACCCAGTACTGGTGCGAGATCGGCAAGCCCATCCAGGACGAGGTCATCTACCGCACCGAGTACGACCAGTAGGAAGACGCACCCGCATCTGACGCTTACGACGATTGGTTGGTGAACATAATGGCGCACTACAACTACGAGAGCCTGTACTATCTGCCGCTCGACTGCGAGAAGGGCATGGACCTGCGCACCCGGGAGATTATCCCGTACGATGGCGAGGCCGACCCCGAGACCTTCAAGGAGGGCTTCCTCTGCAAGTTCTGCAAGTGCTTCTGTGACCCCGACTCCCACGGCATCGGCGTCTGCAAGGGATTCGACAAGGAGGAGTGGGCCTACGGCGACTGCGGCTCCTTCTCGTGCGAGAAGTTTGCCCGTAACTAGGTAGCCCCCGTCCGACCCTGCCATCGGACTGGCTCCGATGGCAGGGGGCGCCGCTGGTCCTTACCCTTTGTCCATTGCGAGGAACTGCAGGAGCGATTCCCATGAGTGAACAGCTCACTGGCATGGTCTTTGATATCCAGAGCTACTCCGTCCATGACGGACCTGGCTGCCGAACCAACGTCTTCCTCGACGGCTGTCCGCTCGAATGTCGCTGGTGTGCCAACCCGGAGAGCCAGAGGCCCAGGAAGCAGCTTATGTTTGCCGAGCGCACCTGCAAGTGGGACCAGGGGTGTCGGGCATGCCGCGACGCGTGTCCCCACGGATCCCTGGCGGTGTCCGACGAGGCCGGTCCCTCCTTCAACTGGAAGGCCTGCCTCGAGTGCGAGACCATCGAGTGCGTCAACAGCTGTGCCGCCGGCGCCCTCAAGCAGCCGGTTCGCGAGATGACCGTGGACGGGCTCCTTGGGGTCCTCGACCGCGACCGCAGCAACTGGGGCTCTGATGGCGGCGTCACCTTCACCGGTGGCGAGCCGCTCATGCAGTCGGACTTCCTGGTCGAAGTCCTCAAGGGCTGTCGCAAGACCTGGATACACACCGCGATCGAGACCTCTGGCTTTACCTCCACCGAGCGTTTCCTGGAGGTTTTCAAGCGTATCGACTTCGCTTTCGTCGACATGAAGAACATGGATGACGAGGCTCATGTATGGGGTACCGGAGTCAGCAACAAACAGATCCTCAGGAACATATCTGCCCTGGCCCAGACAAACTGGCCGGGTCGTCTGGTTCTGCGCGTGCCCACCATCGCCGGATACAACGACTCCGACGAGAACGCCAGGCAGGTCATCGACTTCATGAACGAGAACGACCTCTATGAGATCAACCTCCTGAAGTTCCACAGGATGGGCCAGACCAAGTGGGAACAGCTCGGTCTTGAATACGAATACGCCAATAAGGGCGACATGGACGACGAGCGCATGAGCGAGCTCCAGGACATGTATCTCGATGCCGGCATTGCCTGCTACGTTGGCGACAACACTCCGTTCTAGGGCGGAGTGGCCCACTAGCCCACTAGGCCGACAGGCCCCGACGGGGACGTGAGGAGATTGATTCCCATGCTCTTTGATCCAACAAGCTTTGCCGCGTCCGTGAACAAGTACACCACCACCGGAGATCCCACCGCTCTGGAAGCCTATCTTCTGGGCGAGATCAAGCGCCTCGAAGACGGTGGGGTCATGACCTGCAGCGGCGCCTCCTGCCCCTGTGGAAAGTCCGAGGAGACCATGCAGAGGGAGGATGACGCCTTCCGTCACAACCTCTACAGTGGCCTGATCAGCTGCGCAAGCGAGCTGGCCAGCCTCTATCGCGGCCTCTCCCTGTGGGACAAGTGCTTCTCCACCTACAAGGAGATTGGCGGGTATCTCGAGCAGGCAGGCCTTCTGGGAACTTTCGCGCAGGTGCGCGTCCAGGTGAACGAGGCCTACGCTCGCATCGATGCCAATGATCTCGAGGGTGCTTCCAAGGTCCTGGACGCCGCCGAGTCCATCGCCGAGAAGACGGGCAATGACAAGGACGTGCTCGAGGTGGTGTCCAGGCTCCACGACGCAAGGGCGGTCGTCCTCGCCCGCCAGGGTGACGAGGAGGGCGCAAGTGCCGCCGCCAAGAAGTCCGTCGACGCCATGGGCAAGATCGGCCTGGGATCGAGCGAGTTCATATCGATGGTGCTCAACCATGCCGCCACCTTGGCACAGCTTGGGAGTCCCAAGGAAGCCCTGGACTCCGTTGAGGGGCTCCTGGTCGATGGAACCCCCGACGCGCTTCGCGGGGACCTGCTCTATCAGGCGCTGAACCTCAGGGCCATGATCTTCTTCCGCATGGGCAACTTCGTGGCGGCGGCGGACGCCTTCGCCGACCTGATCGACCAGGCACGGCAAAACGGTGCCCTCGAGGACCAGCTGCCAATGCTCTGCATCAACTGCGGCCAGATGTACCAGCGTGCTGGCAACCAGGAGCTCGCCTCCAAGTACAGCTCGCTTGCCGCAGCCCTCTCCTCTGATGGTCGCTAGCTTTACTCAAAGTCACGCAACATTACCAAAGGACAGGTGTTGTCAATGGAAAAGATTTCCAAGGAGACCGCGAAGAGGTTCGGTACCCTTACCGTCATCGCCGCTTGGCTCGCAGTCTTCTGCCTCTTTGGATACCGCTCCTCCTTCTCGATTATGCAGAAGGACCTCATGGGCGCCATGGGTTGGACTTCCACCCAGGCCTCCCTCGGCTACTGCTTCATGATGACCTTCTACGCCATCACCGCCTTCTTCAGTGGCAGGCTCATCGACTCTCGCGGTACCCGTCCCACCTACTTCATCGGTGCCATCTGCTGTTTCCTCGGCTTCTTCCTGACCTCGTTCATACCAGAGGGCGCCCCGTTCGCCTTCCCGGTGTACCTGGTCACCTATGGCATCTTCGCCGGCATCGGCACGGGCATGCTCTGGGTCTCCTCGACCATCTCCTGCCGTAAGTGGTACGTCGGCGCAAAGTACGGCTCCGCCTGGGGTCTCGCCTTCATGGGCGCTCCCATGGCCCAGCTTCTCCTCACCATCGTGATCTCGCCTGTCCTCAAGGACGCCGGTTGGTCCGTGGGCATGAAGATACTGTCCGTCATCATGGCCGTCATGCTCATCGTCGCCGCGCTGGTGGCCAAGCCCATGCCTGACAAGCTGGAGGACGAGGGGGGCAGCCCTGTCAAGCCCTTTGGCTTTGACTCCCTGCCCAAGAAGGCCGCCTCCGCAAAGCCCGCCCGCTCCTGGTCCCTTGGCGAGGCCTTCAGGACCAAGGCCCTGTGGCTCGACATCTTTGCGTTCATGTTTGCCGTCATGGGCGAGTTCCTGATCTGGTCCCAGATCGTCCTGTTCTTCGCCAACAACTTTGGCTGGGACAAGATCTTCCCGATGGAGGGCACGCCACTGCTGGGCACCATCCCCCTGGGCAATCTCATCTACATGCTCATCGGTCTGGCGGGCATCTTTGCCATGCCACTCACGGGAAAGTTCTCTGACAACCTGGTCCGCAAGATGGGCGACGAGCGTCGCGCCCGTAAGATCATGCTCGTCATTGCTCCCGCCTGCGGCATCATTGGCTGCCTGCTCGCCCTCACCGGCAACATCCCCCTGGTCTGCCTCGGCATGATCATCCTTGCCATCTACTGGGGCATCGAGCCTGGTGGTGCGGCCGGCTATGCCGGCACCGTCTTCGGCGGCGCCTCGCTTGGCAAGATCTGGGGCCTTGCCACCCTGATCATCATGGGCATCGGGCCCTCGTTCGGCACGTTCATGGGCGCCTTCCTGCCCAACGCCACCGGCATCCAGTCCTCCACGCTATTCTTTGGCATGGGCGCCTTCGTGGTCTCCCTGCTCTGCGGTGCTCTCCTCCCGACCAAGGTCGAGGAGTGACGACCCGGAATTGACCCAAGTGCCTCTCACGACTCCCAGCCGCAGCCGAGGGTGCGCGGCATAGAGGAAAGGGTGTCGGAAAAAAGCCTGACCGTCCCAAAGCCGCCTCCCATTCCCATGTCCAAGGAATGGGAGGCGGTCCAGCCATGTCCAACGGGCTCGTCCCGTCAGGTTCCGTTCTCGGATATCGCGTGCGCCGATGCGACCCTTGCGCCCGGGATGCGGATAGTGAAGGTCGTCTCGCCCAGCTTGCTGGCTGCACGGATGTCACCACCATGGGCCACGACCAGCTCCTTGGCGATGGCAAGGCCCAATCCGGCTCTGCCACGCTCTGCCGGGCGTGCGCCATCCTCGCGATAGAACTTCTCGAAGATCAGCCCCAGGTGTTCGGCCGATATCTCCCTGCCGCAGTCGGTGACGCAGACCACGAGTCCCCCTTCCTTGGCCCGAGCGTCCACGTTGACCATGGTTCCTGGCGAGGCGAAGGCGATGGCGTTTCTCAGGACGTTAGAGAGCACGCGGGCAAACTTCTCGGGGTCGATGAACCACACGAGCTCGTCCGGTCCGCCGTGGGCGATGGCGACCCCCCTTGCCTGCGAGTCCGGATGAAGCTCCTCCTCCACCTGCCGACACAGGAGCGCGACGTCCGTGTCCTCGCGTTTCAGGGGAATTGACTGCAGGTTGTAGCGGGTCACCTCGAAGAACTCGTCGAGCAGATCGTTCAGCCTGGTCGCGCTGTCATAGCTGATCTGGGCGCAGCGCCCTCGCGCGTCGCTCGGAAGGTCTGGCGTGGATCGCAGGATGTCAAGATAGCCGAGGATGGTCGTGAGAGGCGTCCTGATGTCATGGGCTATGTAGGCGACGAGCTCGTCCTTCCTCTGCTCGGCCATCTTGGCCGCCTTGGCATCTGAGAGGGCCCTCCGTTGGATTCGCAGGAGGTCGCCCTGCGTGAGGGAAAGGTCATCGGACAGCTCTATCTGCCTTTCGGGATCGCCCAGAAGGGATGTGACCCCGTTCGAGAGCTCGTTGAAGTACGAGAAGGAGCGGCGGAGCGTGACAAACAGGAGGGCTACGGCGCCAAGCGTGTATGCGACGGACACGGCGGGCATCTTCAGCTGCTGGAATCGCCGGTAGTCGCTAAGGTCGCGTGCCATGTACCTGCCATCCGTCGTCGGCCAGGCGTCGAGTGTCGTGCTTTGGCCCATCGCGTTGATCTGTCGGTAGCGCTCCTGGCTGACCTCGGTCCAACGGGCGCTCTCGGCGATGCCCTCCGCGATCGAGGGAAACACCGAGAGGTTTGCCCAGAGCGCGAGCGTGGCAAACGCCGCCGTGTACACGACGAGTGCAACGAGCATGCGCACGAACGTCTTCCTGAAGAGCTGCTGGGACTGCCGGTTGAGCCTCTGCCTCATTCGCCTGCCTCCAGCCTGCCGTCAGCGACCCTGTATCCGACGCCCCACACGGTCTGGATGGGGTGTGCCGAGGAATCGATGCCGGCCAGCTTGTGCCTCAGGTTCCTGATGTGCACCATGACCGTGTTGTTGGCCGAGGGGAGGTACGCATCGCGCCATACCTCCTCGTATATCATACGGTTCGGCACGGGCCTGCCTACGTTCCTGAGCAGGAGTTCGAGGATGCCGAACTCCTTTGGGGTGAGCGAAAGTTCCAGGTCGTGCAGGGTGGCCCTATGCGTCAGGGGTTCGAGCGCGATGCCCTGGGCGCAGAGGGTGCCGTCGGGCTGGGCGGCCCTGCGTAGCCGCGCCTTCACGCGGGCGATCAGTTCGAACGGCTTGAAGGGCTTGGTGATGTAGTCGTCCGCATCCAGGGAGAAGCCCCTGACCACGTCCATCTCCTCGGACTTTGCCGAGAGGAACAGGACGGGCACCGCCGAGGTCCGTCGAATGCGCCGACAGACCTCCCACCCGTCCAGGCCGGGCATCATGATGTCGAGGATCACGAGGCCATAGCCCCTCTCGGCAAAGCGCTCAAGGGCGCTCTCCCCGTCGTGGCACGCATCGGCATGGATGCCCTCGGCCCCGAGCAGCGTGGTGACGAGGTCCGCAATCTCCCTGCTGTCATCTACAACGAGCACATGTTCGGACATATCGGTTCCTTGTCGGTCTGCGTATTTGCCAATCTGGGTGTGGACGACCCCAAGGGTCGCTCCTGGCTCCGAGCACCCGCACGGCCCTGATTATCCACGAACTGCCGTGGGGTGGCCCCAATCTTCAGAATGGCTTAAGGGCTTGCTGAGAGATAGTTAAGGGGCAGCTCCTGACAATGGGGATGTCGATGAGGTCCCGTTGGGAGGGGTTGGCATGAGCGTTGACGCACACTACCGTGGGACGCGTGCAGGGAGAGGCCTTGCGAGAAAGGTCCCCGCCCTCCTCCTGTCGACGGTCGCTCTCGCATGTGCCGCCGGGCCTGCAGTCCTCCAGGAAGGCTGGCGGCCCCTGCATCCCGGTGCCTGGCGGTCGCAGAGCGTCTACGTGTACGACGTGACCGACGACAGGGAGGTCATCAGCGTGAACGGAGACCAGAGGCGCGCCCCCGCCTCGCTCGCGAAGCTCATGACGACGTATGTGGCGCTGCGGCACGTGGACGACCTCTCGTCCTTGGCGCCGGTATCGAGCGAGGCCTACGAACGTGCCGTCGCGGGGAACTGCTCCATGGCGGGGTTCGTCCCGGGCGAGCGGACGACCTTCCGGGACCTCATGTATGCGACCATGCTCGCCAGTGGTGGCGAGGCGGCCATGTCCCTGGCCGAGAACGCATGCGGAAGCACCGACGCGTGCGTGGCCGAGATGAACGAGGTGGCAGGGCAGTGGGGCCTCAGGGACACCAGTTACAGGAACGTGGAGGGCTTGGACGCCGAGGGGCAGCACACGACGGCGCGCGACGTCGCCTCGCTTGTCAGGCATGCCCTTGAGGACGGGAACTTTCGCACCCTGTTCTGCACGCCGCGGTTCGGCAGCTCTCCCACCTCCGCCCATCCGGATGGCGTCCTGCTCGAGAGCACGGTCCTCTCGAAGCTTGGGCGTTACGACACGCGCGGCTTTACCATCTTGGGCGGCAAGTCGGGCACGACGGGCGATGCGGGGCTCTGCTGGGCGACCTTGGCGGAGAAGGGCGGCCACCGCTACATAGTGGTCGTGATGGGCGCTCCGATAGGTGACCTGGACAGCCCCGATGACGGGCAGATTGTCGACACGCTGGACGTCATGAGATCGCTGTAGAGCCCGACTTGGACGATGTGACATGCCTGGCTGGTGCGCATGACAAAAGATGAACGCTGCGCCGGGAGACGAGCACGAGAGCTGCTCGCAGGTCGTTTTCCGGAGCCTGTGGACAGCTGGCGAGTTTTTGTGAGTCTGCGGCCGCCCGTTTTCACAGAAGTTGCCCACAGGTCCGCTCTCGAGGACTCGGCGGATGGGTGAGTAATTTTTGTGAAACGTTTTGCAACTACCACTCACAAAAGCTCCCCTGCCGTCCAGCCAGCGGCACATTGCAGTGGCAGCGATACGTTGCAGCTGACAGCGACATGCCGCCTCGCTGGCTATCAGCCGTCCAACCCGTCCACCTACTGCCTGTCACGTGCCTGCGCACATCACTTGCCATCCAAGGCCTGTGGGCGACCGTCGTTTGGCTACTATCTGTGCGCACCCTCTCTCGATCGCCTTGATCGAACGGTGACGTTCCCGTGGCGCATACCTGCTAGAATCATGCGGTCACAAGATGCGACGCATGCAGCGAGGAGCTTCCACCATGAGCGAGGGCAAGACCGACAACAGCAGCTACCCTGCCTACGATGCCGAGGCCATCGAGACCAAGTGGCAGCGCGTCTGGGAGGACGAGGGCCTCTACAAGACCGACGAGGACCCCGCCAAGCCCAAGAGGTATGTGCTCGAGATGTTCCCGTATCCCTCGGGCGACCTGCACATGGGTCACGCGCGCAACTACACCATCGGCGACGCGATGGCCCGCCAGGCCCGCATGCGGGGCTTCGACGTGCTGCACCCCATGGGCTTCGACGCCTTCGGCCTTCCTGCGGAGAACGCCGCCATCAAGCACCACACGCAGGCCTCCAGGTGGACGCACCAGAACATCGCCCAGACGGTCAAGACCATGAGGCGTATGGGCTTCAGCTACGACTACGACCGCATGTTCAACACCTGCGATCCCGAGTACTACAGGTGGGGCCAGTGGATGTTCATCAAGATGTGGGAGAGGGGCCTGGCGTACCGCGCCACGTCCCCCGTCAACTGGTGCCCCACCTGCCAGACGGTCCTTGCCAACGAGCAGGTCGTGGACGACAGGTGCTGGCGCTGTGGTTCCGTACCCGAGAAGCGCGAGCTCTCCCAGTGGTACCTGCGCATCACCGACTACGCCCAGGAGCTCCTGGACGACCTCGACCGGCTCGATGGCTGGCCTGAGAACGTCAAGGCCCAGCAGCGCAACTGGATCGGTCGCTCCGAGGGTGCCGAGATCGACTTCGCCCTTGCCGCCGAGGACGGCGTGACGCCCACGGATCGTAAGGTGACGGTCTTCACCACGCGTGCGGACACGCTCTTTGGCGTCTCGTTCATGCTGCTGCCGCCGGAGTCCGCGCTTGCGGCGGAGCTGGTTGCGGGCACGCAGTGCGAGGTGGCCTTCAAGGAGCTCAGGGCGGCTACCGAGAAGGTCTCCAGCGTCGAGCGCCAGGGGTCCGAGCGCGAGAAGCACGGCGTGCCCACCGGTCGCTACGTCATCAACCCCGTCAACGGCCGCCCAGTCCCCATCTGGGTCGCCGACTACGTCCTGATGGACTACGGCACCGGTGCGGTCATGGGCGTCCCCTGCGGTGACCAGCGTGACTTCGACTTCGCAAAGAAGTACGGCTTGGAGATCGCCCCCATCATCTGCGAGAAGGACGACCCTCTCTACGCCGAGCTCAGAGACGAGCGCGAGCTGCGCATCCGCTCCGTCGACTGGGACCGCGCCATGGTCGCCGAGGGCTACCTGGTCCAGTCCGGCGAGTTCACCGGCCTCAAGGGCGGCAAGCACTCCGAGGCGGTGGACGCGGTCGTCAAATGGCTTGGCGAGCATGGCTGCGGCCGCGAGACGGTGCAGTTCCGCCTGCGCGACTGGCTCATCAGCCGCCAGCGCTACTGGGGCAACCCCATCCCCATGGTCCACTGCGACGACTGCGGTGACGTGCCCGTGCCCGAGGAGGACCTGCCGGTGCTCCTGCCCGACAACCTCGACCTGGGGGCAGGGGAGACCCTGGCCGAGTATGCGCCGTTCTATGAGACGACCTGTCCCAGGTGCGGCAGGCCAGCCCGGCGCGTCACGGACACGATGGACACCTTTACCTGCTCCAGCTGGTATTACCTGCGCTACGCCGACCCTCACAACGACGATCTGCCCTTCTCGCGCGAGGCCGCCCGTCGCTGGATGCCCGTCGACAACTACATCGGCGGCATCGAGCATGCCATCCTGCACCTGCTCTACTCGCGCTTCTGGACCAAGGTCATGCGCGACCTGGGCATGCTCGACGTGGACGAGCCCTTCACCAACCTGCTCTGCCAAGGCATGGTCAAGGACGAGCATGGCGACACCATGTCCAAGTCCAAGGGCAATGTCGTGCCGCCCTCCAGCGTCATCGAGCCCTACGGCGCGGACACGATGCGCCTGGCCATCCTGTTCATTGCCCCGCCAGAGAAGGACTTCGACTGGGACCCCGAGGCCGTGGCGGGTGCCAACCGCTTCATCAAGCGCGCCTGGCGCGTTGTCTGGACGCTCGCCCGATCGGCCGACAGGGGCGTAGTCCTCGATGCCGCCGCCCTCGGCCCACAGGCGCGCGAGCTCAACCGCGTCCTGCACGAGATGGGCCTGCGGTGCACGTCAGACTTCGACCGCGGCCAGTTCAACACCGCCATCTCGGCCGTCATGGAACTCGTGAACGCTGCCTCCAAGTACGCCAACGAGGTCTCCGCCGAGAGGCGTGACGGAGCCCTCTGCTGGCGCGTCGCCCACGACATCGTTGCCATGCTCGCACCCATCTGTCCGCACTGGGCCGAGGAGCTCCACCATGAGGCGCTGGGCCTTGCGGGCTCCGTCTACAACGAGCCCTGGCCCTCCTTTGACGCCGAGCAGGCGAAGAGCGACACCATCGAGATTGCCGTCCAGGTCAAGGGCAAGGTCCGCGCACGAATCCGGGTTGCGGCTGACTCCTCCAAGGACGAGCTCGAGGCTGCTGCCCGCGAGGCCGTTTCCAGCCAGATCGAGGGCAAGGACGTGCGCAAGGTCATCGTCGTCCCCGGTCGCCTGGTGAACATCGTCGCCGTGTAAGCTTTGTCAGGTACGTCATTTACCTCGAGCTTGAGGCCCCTGAGGTGATGAAAGGGACCGGACCCGAGAGAACTCTCGGACCCGGTCCCATGCCATAGGGGCGAGGCGAGCCTTATGCACTTGCGGCAGCGAGGACGGCGCCGCCGAACTTCTCGGCGTTGACCGTCGCCATGGCTGCGGGGGTTGCCACGTTGGCGCCCGTACCCCCGTGAGGCGGTCGGCGCAGACGTTGATGATGGCGCCGCCCACGGAGCAGATGACGCCCAGCAGGATGCCGGGCAGGCCGGCATCGGCGATCTGGCCCAGGGTCATGGTCGATCCCATGGCGAAGAAGACGATCATGATGATGCCAGGCAGCGCTGCCGAGAGGGTCTTCTTGAGGCTGGGGAAGGCGTTGCCAAGGATGATGCCCACGATGATCGGTAGCACGGCTCCCAGAAGGCTCCAACCAAGGGGCGCCTGTCCGGCGGCTCCGAGGGCGATCATGGTGACCGGAGGCCCGACGACCAGCGTGGTGATGGCCACGGCACCACGCTTGACCTCGGTGCCATAGTCGCCCATGAGACCGGCGTAGAGCGAGTTGTTGGCTCCCGAGCAGGCGGCGAGGATGACCATGGAGGAGAGGCCCAGCAGGTTGTCACCCAGCGCGAACGCCTGGGGGAAGAAGGTGTTGATGACGCAGGCGCTGAGCAAGGGGACGAGGATGTTGGCCCCGGGAATCTTGCCGAGCTTCTTGAAGAAGCCTCCCCTCTGCTGGAGTACGGCGGTTGCTTCTTGCATGAGGCGATGCCTTTCTGTATGCGGGAAACGGAGGTGGTCGGGCAACCCAGGATACCGGGGACGCCGTGCGTCTCCCTGGGTCGGCGCCTCCTGGGCGAACCCGTACGAGGATGGGACCCGGAGCCATCTGGTTCCGGGTCCCACAGGGAGATCCGGGATGGGACTTAGCCGTCCATCACGATGCCGCCGTCGCAGTCGCCGATCTCGCCGTTGACGAAGCTGGCAAGGTCGTACGCGAAGAACAGCACCATTTGGGCAGGCTCGGACGGGTGTGCGGCGCGACCGAGGGGAATCATACCGATGACCTTGGCGTTCTTCTCGGGGTCATCTTGGAGTGCGGTGGTCATGCCCGTGATGGTGGACGAGGGGCACACGGCGTTGCAGGAGATGCCGTACTCGCCGCCCTCCTTGGCGATTGCCCTGGTGAGGCCGTTGACGCCGGCCTTGGAAGACGCATAGGCCGCGGTGCCCAGAAGGCCGCCGCCGAGCTTGCCGGCCACGGACGAGACGTTGACGATGCGCCTTCCGCCAATCTCCCTGAGGTGGGGGAAGATGGCACTGCACATGGTGAAGGTGCCTGTGAGGTTGATGCCGATGGTGCGGTTCCATTCGGCGTCGTCGATGTCCTCGAAGGGCTTGGCCGAGATGATGCCCGCGACGTTGATGAGGACGTTGATACCCGGGATGTCACTGACGATCCGCCCCACGGTCGAACGGACCTCGTCCGCATCGGCGATGTTGAGCTTGTAGAAGTGGCTGCCCTCGCCCAGGGACGAGACGAACTCCCTGTCGGCTTCCTCGTTGATGTCGGTCACGACGCCGCGGCCGCCGCCCTCGACGATGCCCTTGGCGATCTCGCTGCCGATGCCACCGGCTCCGCCGGTGACGATGGCGGTCTTGCCTGTGAAGTCAAACGCCATGCCAGTCCCTTCCCTGTATGCCTGGGCCGGCAGATGGAGGCGTCGGCCCGGGGGGCCTTCAAGTTGAAGCCGAGAATAGCGCTGCGAATTCGATGCTGCGGACGCACATGGCTGTAAGGGGAGACGGCTCTCGCCTTCCCCTAGGTGAAGGGCAACCTTAGTTAACTTTCTTCACACTTGCTTCATATCTATACAAGATGTGCGAGAAGAAAACCCGTCTGCCGAATGTATGTGACCGACTGTCGATTTACTGATGCGTTCATATGGACGGAGACGATCGGCCTGCCAGAGATGGAGGGCATCGACGCAAGCGATTGGTGGCTGTCATTGTATGGGCGCACAACAGATGACCTGTGACGCCCTCTTTTTTGTGCCAGGGAATATGAAGGGGTCATGGATCTCTCTGTAAGCTAGCAGCAGCTTGGACCTGCTCGCCACCGGCAGCGGCAGGCAGGGGAGTGCGCGGGAAGCGCACGCTTTGGAGAGGACTTGATACACAGGAGGTTTCTGCCATGCCCATGAAATGGTCCACACGCTTCGTCAAGGCAGCGCTGCTGAACATCCTCACGGCCTGCGTGCTGTGCGCGCTCTGTGAGTGGTTGGCTATCTACGTCTGGAAGCAGGCCCCCGCGGATGTCATCGCCGCTGGTTGGAGCTGGCCGATGTTTGCCATTAACTTCGTGGTCGCCTGGGCCTGTGCCACCGTCATCGGCATGGTCCCTTACATTCCCGATGCGGGGTTTGCGTTCGGCATGAGGCACGCGAAGCCCTCCGATGGCGCAAAGTTCGGCCTGTGGGTCAACGCCTACATCAACACCTGGTATGCGGTCATCCTGAACATCGTGATGACGCTGCTCGACTCCGTCGTGCTGGGCGGCGCCCCCGTCTTTCCGGTGCTCTTCATCGGCTGGGCGCAGAGCATCATCCCCGTTTGGGTTGCCTGCTACATCGTGACCTTCCTCACGCAGGGCCCGATCGAGAGCCTTGCCCGCACTGTTTGCAGCGATCCTGCGCCCGAGGGCGACATGCACTAGAATCAGCCGGCAACGGCCTGGTCGACCTGCGTGCGCAGACAGGCTTTTATATGGAAGCCCGTATGGAAGGGACGGCGGTGGCTGGCGGACTCTTTGAGGTCGAGGAGCTGGGCGAGAGGCTCTGGTGCATCGGGGATGCGCTCGGAGACCTATGCTACCTCGTCGAGGGCGAGCGCGAGGCAGCGCTCGTCGACACGCTGGCGGGCCTGGGAGACGTCGTCTCCCTCGCGCGCGGCCTTGTGGGCGAGAAGAAGCAGCTGCGCGTGCTGCTCACGCATTGCCATCCCGATCATGTGGGAGGCGCCTACTTTGCGCGCGAGTGCTGGGTGGGTTCGGCGTGCGCGGGCGCGTGGAATGCCTGCGAGAGGCAAGGCCTCGAGCTCGTGGCAGGCATGGCCGACGAGGCGGGTGTGCCGTTCGGGCCTCGTGACGGCGTTCGCCCCGTCGTGCGCCGCGTGGCGGAAGGCACCTCCTTCGACCTTGGCGGGCGCACGCTTGCGGCGGTCGAGCTGCCGGGGCATACCGCGGACTCGGTGGGGTATCTGTGTCCCGAGCTGGGGATCCTCTTCTCTGGAGATGCCGTCACACCCATCATGTGCCTATGCTTTCCCGAGTCGCTTGGCCTTGACGGCTGGCTCGCGACCCTGCACAAGATGGAGAAGCTGTCCTTCGAGCGCTTCTGGACGGGCCACCACCGCCATGACTTCACCAATGCAGACCTCGCCTCCTTCGAGGAGGCCGCCGCCTTCGCACGGACGGACCGCGGGCACAGCTGGCACCACATGCTCGTGAGCGACTGGGAGGGCACGCTGCACCTCTGTCCCTGCCCGACAAGCGACCCCGACAGCTGCGACTTTCGCGCCGTGATCACCCGGGGCCTGCCACCCGTATGCACACGCCAGGCGCGACGCGTGCGGACGTAGCGTCGCAAGACGAGGTCTGCGCAAAACGATCCTGTCCGTAGATGCTCCCGGCGCTGCCCGCGCGCCACGTCGTCCAAAAAGACCGCCCCCGGCCTAGCCAAGCCGAGGGCGGCCTCCTTCGTACGGCCAAGCACAGTTGGAGGCGGCGGCACAGAGGCCGCCTTGCGGGCAGTCCCTTACGTGGCGTTCCGCCTCGCCTTCCAGTGCAGCGAAAAGAGCGCGAGCGCAAGGCAGCCGACCATGCAGACGTAGCCAAGGGCGAACATGAGCGGATAGCCGCCTGCCGAGTCGACCACGAGGCTCCAGAACACGGCGGCGAAGGTGCCCATGAGCGACCCGACCATGCTCACGCACGAGTAGACGTTCGTGTAGTCGGCGCTTCCGAAGACGGTGCGGACCAGCAGCGGTGTCTGGACCGTGGTCTCTGCGTAGGCGATGCCAAAGAGGAAGGCTCCTACGAGCAGCAGCGCGAGCTGGCCGGGCAGCAGCCACATGAGGGTGACGCCCGCGACGCCCGCGCCGATGCCCATGACGGCTCCGAACTTGACGGACCTGTCGTTGACGACGCCGAGCAGCACCTTGCCGATGGCCTGGCCTGCCATGGCCGTCGAAGCCACGATGCCAGAGGCCGCGGCGACGGCAGGCAGCGTCTGTGCGAAGGACTGCGCGTAGCCGGCGAGGTACTGGTAGATCGTCTGGTTGAGCGTGATGAGGCCGCTGAAGGCTGCGAGTGCGAAGAACGCCGAGGTCCTCATGGCGGCGGAGGCCTCCATGCTGTCGTCGGGCTCCGGAGAGGCGCCGTCTGTGGCGGAGGGAGCGCTCTCGTCGGCCTCGTCCGCGCCATAGGGGAGAAGCCCCTTGTCGGCGGGGCGGCTCCTCACCACAAGGGTGGTGAAGGGCAGCGTGCCCACGAGGATGACCACGCCGAACACGAGGTAGGCGGTCCGCCAGCCCTCGGCGCCAGCGTTGATGAGCGCGGTACCGATGGGGTTGAAGATCACGCCGCCGATGCCCGTGAACGCCATGCACAGGCCCACGAAGAAACCCACGCGTTTGACGCACCACGCGTTGATGAGCGTGGGAACGGCCAGGTAGATGCAGGGTGCGACGCCGATGCCCATGATGGCCCCGCAGACGTAGAACTGCCACCTGGCAGGCGGACATCCCAAGGCAGCCTACGCCAGTCGCGACGACTGCGGCGGAGAGGGCGACGCGCAGGTCCAGCCTGGAGAGGAGCTTGCCCCATACGGGCAGCGTGACCATCATCGCGAGGTTCACGATGGAGAAGTACAGCGTGAAGGTGGCCTTGGGCACGCCGAAGAAGGCCGAGACCGGCGTGAAGAAGATGCCTGCGCAGCTGAGCACGAGCGCGCATGGCAGGCAGGTGATCGCGACGCACGACGCGACGATGGCGAAGGCGTAGTGGAAGCCGCGCGTCACGCTGGCGACGGCCCGCTGCGAAGAGGACCCCACGTCTACGCCTCCACGTCCGCGATCGCGCCGTCCATCGAGAAGCCCTTCCAGGAGGGTTCGCCGGTGAAGGCCATCACGGGCTCCTCACCGTCAAGCGCCCGGATGGCACCAGAGGCCAGGGCGTCCATCTCGAAGTCGCCCGCGTAGACCTTCACGGGCGCGATCCACTCGACCCGCTCGGTCACGTAGGAAACGAAGCGCGGGTCATGGGAGACGCCGCCGGTCAGGACGATGCCGTCGACCTTGCCCTTGAGGACGGCCGCGAAACCCGCGACATACTTGGAGACCTGGTAGGCCATGGCGTCATAGACGACTTCGGCCCATGCGTCGCCCTGCTCGATACGTGCAAGGATCTTGCGGGCGTCGTCGGTTCCCAGCAGGCCGACGAGGCCGCCCGTCTTGCCGACCACGCCGTCCATCTGCTTCCTCTGGGCGCCCTCGGCAAAGGCCATCCTGACCACAGGCTTCGCGGGGACGTCGCCGCAGCGGTTGGGCGCGAAGGGGCCGGCGCCCTCGAGGACGTCGTTGGTATCGACCATGCGCCCCCGCTCGTGGCATGCGACGGAGAGGCCGCCGCCTACGTGCGCGACGATGAAGTTGCCGTCCTCGTAGCCCATGCCCAGCTCGGCGGCGCAGCGGATGGCGCACTCCTTCTGGTTGAGGCAGTGGACGTGGCTCTTACGGTAAACGCCCGGCCAGCCGGTGATGCGCGCCACGTCGCAGAGCTCGTCGGTGTCGGGCTGGTTGACGGCGTAGGCAGGGCGTCCCACCTCCCGCGCAAAGGCGTAGAGGAGCGGGGCGCCGAGGATTGCCGGGTGGTTCACGCCGGCGTCCAGCACGTGGTCGCAGACCTTCCGGTCGATGGCGAAGATGCCGCCGACAGTGGGTCCCATGGCCCCGCAGTAGCCGGAGAATGCGTCGATATCGGCGAGCCTGACGCCGTTGCCCTCGAGGGCGGAGAGGATCGTCCCCTTGCGGTACTCGAACTGGTCGGCCGCCATGTCGTACTTGGCGAGCTCCTCGGAGGGATGGGTAACGTTCAGGCGAAAGAGCGCCTCGGTGCCGTCGAACACGGCGACTTTGGTGGACGTCGAGCCGGGGGAGAGGGTCAGGATCTTGTAGCTCATAGCGGACTCCTTGCATCGGAATGAGTTATCGGCTTTGGACAGCGAAGAGGATGAGGGACGTCACGTAGCCAATCAGCACGAGGCAAACGTACGTCGAGAGCCAGGCGGCAATGACGTCGCCGCCCGCCGGGGCCTGGATGAACGCCATGGTGAGCGAGATGCACGTCACAAAGATGAGGTTCTCGACGAACACCCGCACGATGGGGCGCCAGCGATGCTCGCCCACCCACGCCGTTACGGCAGCCGCAATACCCGGTACGGGCAGTACCAGTTGCAACAGCACGTTGGTGAAAAAAGCGGATGCCACACCCGGATACCATGCCTGGAAGGTGAAGACCGCGCTGCCGAGCAGCATGGCCGACGTGTTGATGACAAGGGCGAGCACCAGGTCGCACAGGATGGTATCGATATTCCATTCGCACATGGGCTGCTTCCCTTCTTCCAGACCTGGAGACGACACGTCGTGCACGACAAGCCCGAGCATGGACCGCGGCAAGGTTGGCTCCAGCACTGCAGCCCATAGGCACAGCGCCACCAGGATCCGACGACAACTTCATCGCCCGCGACGACCCAGCGAACCAAACTCAGTGGCAGCCACCGCAGAACCTAGCGGGCGGAAAGGACGAGCATCGCGATGTCGCCGACGATCTCGTCGACTGTGGCACCGCGTGACGAGTCGGCGACCGGGCATTTAAAGCCGGAAAGGTTATGACCATACGCGACACCGTGGGCAAAGCGCTGGATGAGCTTGACGGCGATGTTGGCGGCGTTCAGATCGGGGAACACAAGCACGTTGGCGCGTCCGGCCACGCCGCTCTCATGCTTGACCTTCTTGGCGGCAACGGCCGGGTCGATGGCAGCGTCGAGCTGGAACTCGCCATCGATCGCCAGATCGGCACGACGCCCGCGAGCCAGCTCGATGGCCTCCCTCACGCGGTCGACGGACGTGCCTGCACCGGAACCGTCCGTGGAGAATGACAGGAACGCCACGCGTGGCTCCCAGCCCATGATGGAGCGGACGTTATCGGCAGCGGAGATGGCAATCGAGGCCAGCTCGGTAGCCGTCGGCTCAGGGTTCAGGCCGCAGTCGGTAAAGGCGATGACGCTGCCCTCGGGACCTTCGAACGCCGGCGTGTCCACAAGCGCCAAGATGCTCGGGACATCGACGCCCTCGGCTAGGCCGATCACCGTCTGCGCCGCCATGAGCACGTCGCCCGTGGTGTTGACGTGACCGCAGAACGTGCAGTCCACATCGCCCAGCTCCTCCTTCATCATGGCGTAATACATGGGGTTCTTTATCTTGCGGCGGCTGCCCTTGGCGCTGATGAGGCGCGGGCCACTAGACATGTAGCGCTCGGCGAGCGCATCGGCCGCGGCCTCGTCGGCGTTATCGACGATCTCCATGCCCTCGAGCGACACGCCAGCCCGAGCGGCCGTCTCCTCGATCACGGAACGCGGGCTCACGAGCACAGGCATACCGATGCCCTCGTCGAGCACATGGCGGGCGGCGAGCAACGTCTTCTCGGCCTCGCACTCGGGCAGCGCAACTCGCTTGGGCGCACCCTGGGCATCCTGGATGAGCTTATCGATCAGGGTTGCCATGCCGGCATCATCCTTTCTCGTTAAAGAAGAGGGGGCGGACGTGAGTCGCTCACGGCCGCCCCGGAGGGTAAGACTACATGGACAGAGCGTCATCCACGAACTGGGCAGCCTCGGCGAAGGTCCTCTTCTTGTTCAGCTCCATGAAGGGAACCTCAACCTCGTACTCGTCCTCGAGGGCAGAAGCGAACTGGACGATGTTGACGGACTTGCAGTGCAGGTCGTCGACGAAGGAAGTCTCACCGGAGAGACCGTCACGGTCAACACCGAAGATCTCGACGGCCTTGTCCTTGAGGACGTCGACGACTTCTTTCTGGAATTCGTTCATGATGCAATCCTTTCGATCGGGTGGTTGCTGCTGGGCCCAGGCTCGGCTGAGTCACCGAAGGTCTGTCTGACGGCTGCGGCGCCCCGGCCCAAAAAGGACGCGCAGCTGCTGGACGGCTACTCTCCGCAGATGTTGGATGCGATCTGCTTGTACGGCAGCGCAATCACCGGGACGAGCGCGATAAGGCAGATGGTGAATACGGCGAGCATGACGTTCTGCGGACCGGCAACGGCGGATACCGTGGACATGACGGAGACGCCGGCGAAGTTCAATACGTTGAAAATCACCTGGATGGGCGTGTAAGCGACCTCGAAGTCGGCGCGACCGTAGATGGAAGCCGTCAGCGACATGCAGACGTTTGCAGCACCCGAAAGACCGAACATGAACATGCCGGTCGCAATGGCGCACACCACGGAGCTGGTACCGCCCATCTTCACGAACAGGCTGCCGAGTCCGAGCACGCAGATCACGACGAGCGTGGTCTTCTTGGTGCCGAGCTTCTGGTCGAGCACACCGATGAGGTAGTGACCCAGAAGACCGATCGGCCACATGGATGACAACAGCACGACGCCAAACATAGGATCTTGGCCGTAGGACGCGAGCGTCGGGACGAGCAGGGCGATAGTACCGGCGCCGACCATCATGGGAAGACCGGTTCCGAGACCGATAAGCCAAGTCTGCGGGGTCTTGAGCACGCGAACGGTGGTCCAGGGACTTGTCTTCTTGTACTCAAGCGCGGCCCTAAACTCGCCCTCGAGCTCCTCGCGGCTCACAGACTGATTGTTATCGGGATACGCACCGGCTTCCTCGGGATTGTCCTTGACGAACAGGAACACCACGATGGCGGTAATGGCAACGATGGCTGCCATAGCCCAGAAGAATCCGGAGATACCGAAGGCACTGCTGGCGAACCCCAAGATGATAGGGTTCAGCGTGGCGGACGAGATGGTCATGCCCATGGTGGCGATGCCCATGAAGGCGCCCTTGGTGCGCGGGAACCAGGCAGAGCCCAGAAGGCCCGTACCGATGGTCGCGTAGGCAACCATCGAGAAGTTGAAGATGACAACGCCAGCCACGAACAGCTCGAACGTACTGGCGCAGGCAAGTGCGGCAAACCCAAGGGCGGAACCCGCAAGGCCAATGGTCGAAACCATCCTGGCACCGATCTTGCGGCCAAGCGTGCCGAACAGCACGACGGCGATCAGGCTAATCCAACCCGCAACAGTGATGACATAGGACATGTCAGTCTGCTGCCAGCCGTACATCTCGGTGTACAGGCCGAACAGCGTGTTGGTCGCCGCGTTCCAGAACGAGTAGAAGTAGAAGAACACAAAGCAGGCGATGGTGATGCCCCAGCCCTTGGCACCGAAGTTCGGCAACCAGGCGTTGAATTTCTTTTGGTCAGACATTGTTGGCTCCCTAGAGGGGGTGGGAGGTGGAGAGGGGTCAGAACCCCCGCTGTCGTCGCTCCGATGACGGGACCGATGGGCGTGCCTTTAGGAAACACACCCCGGTATACAGACGATTGAGCCGCAGTGGACTAGCGGCAATCGCCACGCCAGATATAGTCGCCAACCTGGTATTTGGGTGGAACGACCGGAATCTGCAGGTAGGACTGATGGCACCCACCGGTGTGGATGACGTGCATGCCGTCACCGTTATCGGTCTTGTGGTTCATATCGTTGTCATGGAACCACTCGGTCTTGATGAAACGGCCGGCGATAACGACCTGGAGCTTCTCGCCCTTGTGCCAGAAACGTGAATGCGGGTACATCTCGACGTCGACGGGAACGATCTCACCGGGCTGCATGCGCTCCTCCTTCTCATGGCTGTGCACGGGCTGGAAGTCACTTGCGTACTTGGGATCGAGATCGCGGTGGCTGCAGCGCAGGAAGCCCCATGCACCGCGGTACGGAGCGCCCATGACGCGGATGGGCACGTAGTTGCCCTCGTGATCGAGCTTGATGACCCAGGGAAAGAGGTCCATGTTATCGTAGCCACGGCACTCGACGTTAAGGTGCAGCTTCATGAAGCCGGTGATCTCGGTGTCCTCGGTGAACTCGTAGGTGAACGTGGTGGTCTCGGCCTTGGGATCGTAGACGACCTCGGCCTCGCTCTCGAACTCATCGAAGCCCGCAGCGCCGTTCTCGGCGTCGAGGTAGAGCCTCTTGTACTCGGTGCGCTTCAGCGGGAAGGTGTCCTCGGCGCGCTTGTTGGCGTAGTCATAATCGTAGGCGTCCATGACGTCGAGACGAACGCGTGGCGTCATCTCCCAACCGTTGTGGATCTCCTTGCAGTAGCGGTCAAAGAACTTGCGTACGTCCTCCAGGTTGGCGGGCGTATAGGTGTCAGGCCACTCGAAGTCGCGGTGGGCGCGCATCCATTTCTTGGGGGTGCGGATGCGGCGGAAGCCCTCGAAGGCACCGCGGAGGTGGTGGTGGACCCAGCCGGCAGTGACATAGGTTGGGACGCGGATCTTGTTCCAGTCGACGACCTTGTCCCTGTAATAGGCGTTCATGAGAGGGTATTTGGCGACCATCGCCGGGGTGTCCTCGATGTAGTTGTTCACGGCGAGCGCCTGGATGATGTGGGTCTCGTAGTCGGGGTTGGGGATGCCTCCGCAGTAGTAGGACTCGCGGTAGAGGTCGCCCTGACCCTCCCAGGCTGCGAGACAGGCGAGATGGGGCGGACGGGTTGCGGCGATGCGCCAGTGGGCCATGCAGACGCCGGAGTTGCCGATCATCGTAGCACGACCGTTGCACCACTCCTGGGCCGTGACCCACTCGATGAAGTCATAGCCGTCCTGGGCGTCCTGGGACCCCCAGAGGTAGACGTCGCCCTCGGAGTTGCCGACGCCGCGCGGGTCGACGTTGGCCACGGCATAGCCATGGTGGCACCAGTAGCCGGGGTCGGGGGCCTCGAACTTGGCGTACTGAGAGACGGTCTTGGGCGGGACGCCCATGAGCTGCCAGGAGTCCATGCCCTCAGATGGGTTCTTGCCAAAGGGGGCGAAGACGCAGATGACAGGCACCTTCTCGCCGATGTTTGCCGGGCGGTAGACGTCTGCGTAGATGGTCACACCATCGCGCAGGACGCACGCCACGTCACGATCGCACAGCACGCCCGGGATGTCGGTCATGTAGGTGTGGGGATTGTACTTGGCGCAGAAGCCCATGGTGGCGACCATCTCTCCGTCGCCCGCGTCAGGGTCCTCGGCGAGGCGTCGCTTGATCTCGTCGAGCTCCTCGCGGGACTTGCCCGGATTGCCCTTGGCGAAGGGCACCTCGAACTCCTCGCCGCCAAAGGTCATCTTCTTGTAGATGCCCTTGTACTCCTTCTCTTCGGCCATGGAAACGCTCCTCTCGGGAACCTCTCTCGACGCACTGCGGGCGCCGTCTCCGTCATGGAAAAGTATCCGGTCTTGCGCTCCCGGGGTCATTGGACTAGGTGACAAACTTTGGTGCGAACGCGGACGTCTGCCGGTACCCGTGACCAACGGCGGCACAATGGGTGCATCCTCAGGGGTATGATGATTTGTGCCATCGCATGAGGGGGTACCCATGAAGCTGAGGACGGTCCTGTACGAGCTTGCCTGCGCCGACTGGCGCATGGGCAGGGAAGGGATCCTCGACGAGGACGTCCTGCTCACCCCCGAGTACGAGACGAACGTCCCACCTAAGGCGAGGCTGCTGAGGGTGGTGCGCCTCTTCGACTTCCGCGCGGGCAGCGTGCGTCCTGGTCAGCGCCATATCATGCTCGTCCATGCCGGGCCCCAGATCCCGGTGGACCTTCGCGTGACGGGCGACTTCGTGGCGGTGGCGCATAGCGCAAGCTACGACGATTTCCGTGCGGCCTTCCTCGACTTGCCTGCGAAGGCGGCTGTGCTGGAGCTCCGACGGGACCGCATGTTCGATGCGTTCCTCTCCAGCTACGACCTCGCGCAGTTCGCGCGCCGCTCCTCGGCCGTCCTTGGTAACCCCGTGATCATTGCCAACGCGGATATGCGGCTGCTCGCCACGGCGGGTGAGTTCCCGGCCGACGCGCCCGACGTCCAGGAGGTCCTCTCGCAGGGCTATCTCACCGAGGAGGTCAACTCGGCGCTCGAAGGTGACGGCACGCTGGCTTCCGTGCGCCATGCGCGCCACTCCATCATGAGCGGGACCCAGCGCTACGGCCGCCGGTGGGTCACGTCGATCATCTACTACCATCACCTTGAGATGGGTCGCTATGACGTCCTCGAGAAGGACAGCCCCATCACGGGCTTCGATCTAGAGCTCATCGACTATGCAGGTCAGCTTGCGGGTGTGATGATCGAGCGTCTTGGTGCTGCAGGGGAGCGCGTGGGTGCCGGTTCCTCGGTGCTGCACGATCTCGTGGAGGGCTCCTTCGTCAACGAGCGGACCATGCGTGCCCAGATCCTGCTCACGCGCCTGCCCATCGGGGAGTCCTACGTGCTGCTCGCCCTCACGGGCCAGCGTAACGCCGACAAGGAATACCACGCCCGCGTGGGCGCGATGGCCGTGCGCGCGCTGTGCAACTGCCTGTGGTATGCCCGCGAGGACTGCCTCGTGGTGCTTGCGCCCATCGGGAGGAATGAAGCTGTGGGCTACGATGACTACGCTCGCGCCCAGAGGCGACTCCGGACCAACGGGGCCTTCGTTTCCATGCTCCAGAATAACGGGCTCTCGGCCTTCGTGAGCGAGCCCTTCGACGACCTCTCCAAGTGTCCGGAGCGCCTGCAGGAGGCACTTGACCTCGGCGAGACCATCCGCGAGCCGGGGCCTGGCAGGATGTTCTTCTACTGGGAACACCGCTTCGCCGCCCTCGCAGCCATCGTGGGCTCTCCCGAGCGGCTCGAGATGCTGCTGGACAAGCGCGTGGTCGCAATGGCCGACTACGATCGCGATCATGGCACCTCCTACCTGCGGACGGCCATCATGAGCGTGCGTCACCCGGGAAGCCCGGCCGACGCCGCGGCGGCGCTGAGCGTGCATCGCAACACGTACTTCTATCGCGTGAACAAGATACGCGAGCTGTTCTTCGTCGACCTCAAGGACGGCGACGACCGGCTGGCGCTCAGCTTCTCCGCCTCGCTCATGGAGGGCGTAGGGCATTAGCCCTGAGTCATGGCTAACATGCCTGCCTGCATGTTTGTCAACGAGCACAATGCACGTGATTTCTTCTCGCACGTTTACTGGGCATTCGCATAACGGCAGAAACACTCCCGAAATCTACCCTGTATGGCAAGGGCGACGTCAGGGGGATGTCGCTCGCCGCACCGTTCGGGAGAGGAAGCTGATCGCCATGACCAAGGTTCTGGGCATTTCCTTCGGCACCAAAAACGGCAACAACGACAGCATCTGCAAGGAGGCCCTGATGGGCGCTGCCGAGCGGGGCTGCGAGGTCGAGTTCATCCGTGCGATGGACCTGGACATCAAACACTGCACGGGCTGTATCACCTGCGTCAAGATGCTGATGAGCGGCCGCGGCAACATGTGCATTCACAAGGACGACTTCGATTGGCTCTTCTTCAAGATGGCCGAGGCCGATGGCATCGTCATCTGCGACCCCATCTTCGAGACCGGCGCGTCGGGCCTGTTCCACACCATCATGGACCGCTTCGGGCCCCGCATGGACACCGGCAACAACGTCATCTCGACCCAGATAGCCCAGAAGATCATCGCCGAGGGAGGCAAGGCGAAGCTGCCCGACCCGCGCATCATCTGTCCGGGCAAGCCCATCTCCTACATCGGCATCGGCGGGTCCGACTGGGGCACGCACGTCCAGTCCGACCATGCCATCCAGGCCATGACCCCCACCTGGCGCGTCATCGATAACGAGTGGGTGCCCTGGTCCAAGCGCGCGCTGCTCGACGACGAGGTCGTCGCGCGCGCCCATCAGATCGGCACCAACATGGCCAACGCCGCAAAGGATCCCGAGCACGCGGCGTACCAGGGCGAGGACGGCACCTGCCCGCACTGCCATGCCAACGACTACTACCTGGTCCCCGACACGGACAAGGCCATCTGCTCGGTCTGCGGCCTCGAGGGCCATGTCACGCTCGAAGGCGGCGTCGTCAAGGTGGTCTACCTCGACGAGGAAACCCACGACGAGCGTGGGCTCTTCCGCGCCCACGACACCGCCGAGGGCAAGCAGATCCACGGCGAGGACATCGGTCGCATGGAGGGCGAGCTTTCCCAGCTCCAGAAGGGCGACGAGTACAAGCGTCGCGTCGCGCGCTACAAGGCGTTTGTCTCGGCCAGCATGCCCGTGCGCGCCTAGCTGCCCACACAGGGAGCGGGCGGGACAGAACCGCGAGCTTTGTCCGATTGCACATGGCCCCGCTGACGGCATTCTGGGAAGGTAGACAGCAACGCTGCCGTTCGCCACGAGGTGGGCGGCTTCAGGTAGGCAGACACATCAGGAGGAGTACATGGCAAAGCAGCTTGAGTGCGACGTCGTCGTCGTTGCCGCGGGCCTCTCGGGCCTGGCGGCCTCCATCGCGGCGGCCGAGGGCGGCGCGAGCGTCATCACGCTGGAGAAGGCCTCCAACACCGGCGGCGCCGCCAACATGGGCATGGGCCCCTGTGCGGCCGGCTCGCCCGTGCAGCGCGCGTCCATGATCGAGGTCACGCCCGGCGAGCTCTTCCGCCGCCACATGTTCTATACGCACTATCAGGTCGATCCCCGCTTGGTGCGCGCATACTACTTCAAGAGCGGCGACACCATCTCATGGCTGCAGGACATGGGCGTCGTCTTCAACTCCGTGCGCCCGGCGTTCCGCGCCCGCGAGCGCACCCGCGCCTACGCCGACGGCGAGTACACCTGGCACGTCGTCCAGCCCGAGGACGGCTCCGAGCCGGGCCCGCGCGCCGCGACCACGATGACCAAGCGCATGACCGAGCGCGCCCAGGAGCTCGGCGTCGAGTTCCTGTTCGAGACCCCCGGCAAGAGCCTCGTCGTCGACGACGGGGGTGCCGTCGTAGGAGTGCGCGCCGCCGACAAGGACGGCGGGGAGGTCGAGGTCTCCTGCAAGGCGGTCATCGTCGCCACCGGCGGCTTCGGCGCCAACGCCAAGATGATCCAGGAGAAGATCGGCCTCGACTGGGGTAAGAACCTCTACTCCTTCGCCGTGCCCGGCATGGACGGCGACGGTTACAACATGTGCCACGCCGTCGGCGCCGGCCGCACGCCCGTCACCATGGAGATGATGTACCAGCTTCCTGACAACATGAACCACTTCTATGTCGAGGGCGCCTTCCGCCAGCCCACCTATTGGTGCGACCGCAACGGCGAGCGCTTCATGCCCGAGGACGACATCTTCAACACCACCTTCGTCGGCAACGCCATCAACCACCTGCCAGGTAAGGTGGGCTTCGCCCTCTTCGACTCCAGGATGCTCAAGAACTGGAAGAAGAACGGGCCCGACATCGTCTCTCACGTCCACCCGCACGACCTCTACGAGCACTTCGAGGAGCAGTTCGAGCAGGATCTCGACACCTATGTCGACGGCAACGGCGACCATGTCATCGCCCGCGCTGACACGCTCGAGGAGCTCGCCGAGAAGATCGGTATCGACCCCGAGGGCCTGTCCAAGAACGTCGAGGCCTACAACGAGATGTGCCACGCAGGCTACGATGAGCTCTTCGAGAAGGAGCGCCAGTTCATGCAGCCGCTCGAGAGCGGCCCGTTCTACGCCTGCCGCCAGTACATGGGCGCCTACGGCACCCTGGGCGGCGTGCTGGTCAACGACCGCATGGAGGTCATGAACGACGAGTACAAGGTCATTCCGGGCCTCTACTGCGTCGGCACCGACGCCTGCACCATCTACGGCGACTCCTACAACTACTCCATCCCCGGCAACACCATGGGCTTCTGCCTCAACTCCGGTCGCATCGCAGGCGAGAACGCCTCCATGGCAGCGTTCGATTACGCGGATGGAGACGAGGAGGAGTGGGACTAGCTCCCAGCACGCCTCGTCTGAGCGGGGCTCTCGCTCGAGGGTCTCGTCTTGCCCTGTGCACGCCTCAGGGGAAAGGAGCGCACAGGGCTCGACCCTAGGAGAGACATAACGTGAAGCTGACTATCAACGGCCGGGAGGTCAAGGCCGAGGGGGGCACCTCCGTTCTGGATGCGGCCCTGGACAACGGCATCTTCATCCCGCACCTGTGCAAGCACCCCGACCTCGAGGCGGTGGGCGGCTGTCGTCTCTGCGTGGTCGAGGTCGACGGTGACGGCGAGGCCGTGCCGGCCTGCAAGACCACGGTGCGCGAGGGCATGTCCGTCGACGCCGAGAGCGTGGTGGCCGACAAGGTCCGTCGCATGGCGATGGAACTCATCCTCGCCACACATCCCGCCGACTGCACGGGCTGCCCCAAGTACGGTGTGTGCGAGCTGCAGTCCATGTACCAATACATGGGCGTCTCGCCCGCGCGCTGGCGCTGCAAGATCCGCTCCGTCCCGACGGACGACTCCAACCCGCTCATCACGCACATGTTCACCCGCTGCATCCGCTGCGGCCGCTGCGTGCGCGCCTGCCGCGACCTGCGCGGCGTGGGTGTCCTTGACTACCAGCGCACCGAGAGCGGCATCCGCATCGGCATCGACGGGGGCGTCTCTCTCGAGGAGGCGGGCTGCCGCTTCTGCGGGGCCTGCGTCGAGGTATGCCCGACCGGCTCGATTGTCGATGCCCTCGGCCT
>ERZ773006.31-NODE-31-length-91551-cov-87.5823_pt1 | contig 91551 bp, 82 predicted proteins | sample MGYA00580843_ERZ773006 | MGnify/ENA primary metagenome ERZ773006 (study PRJEB29015, sample SAMEA2738011) | human oral metagenome | biome: human oral; feature: human-associated habitat; material: dental | place: China | collected 2052 ...
GCACTTGTTGATTCGTCCCCAACCATAGCATTGTACATTCCTCTAATACTATGAAGACTAGCTTCAAGGCTACGAATCTCACTCTCTAACACTGCTGAGTCAAGATCCTCTCCGCCAACTTCTGATCGATATTTTGATGGTAGCTTCGGAACAAAGCTACTGTCACCGCCTGACATGGATCTAGTTTTGGATAAGCCTGAAGTATTACCATCAATGTTTTATGCTATATGATTATCCATGACTACAAACTCTGCTACTGTGCTTTGAAGATTAAACATATTACAAAGATAAATAACATGATAAATACAATAAGTTGAAAATTTATCACTTCTAATTATACCATAGTATCAAATGAACAAAAACAGCCTCAGATTCCCTTGAAATTTATTGCAAGCTACAACCTTACAGTAAGAGAAAAGCTACTGTTGAATACGATTAATTTTGCTTTAAGTTACACTAACTAATTGTCCGATTCGAAATATATAAAAATAAGGAGTCTCTTTAATATAAGAGTAACTCCTTATTTTTAATTTTTATATTTTTTCAACCTTCTCTAAAAATATGGCTTATTGGTTTTTTCCTTTTTAACTATTTTAAAATTCTACTAAAAAAGCTGAAACCTACATCTACAATCATTTCTCCGTTGTAATACTATTTTATCTCTTTCTTAGGAATTGTGAGTGTTTTCGTCCACTTCTCATAAACTTCTAAAAAACGCCCCTCTTCTTCATCTGAATAGCCTACAAAAACGACTTTATCAATATTTTCATGTTGAAAGAAAATTGTCGATTCGGTTTGAAAGCCCATGGGATACAAAATGCCCATATAATCAGCAAATGCTTGTTTTCCAGTTTCCTCGTCGTCAAAGATAACTCCACGACCGATAATCATTAATTTCTGCGTCCCTTCTTGAAGATAGACAATGCTACCTAGCGGTAATAATTCTTTATTTTTGTTTTTATTATTCATTTTTTAATAACTCCTTGTGTTTTTTTAAATATTTTTTTCCATACCACTCTTCGACAGACTTACCTTCCCATTCACGGTATTCTTCAGGATATTTCCATTTGTAATAACCTTGTAGCATATAGGGAAAAATGAAATAAATTTCAAAGGCAATAGTTATAACATTCAGAATTAGTATTGAAAACAAAATTCCTAACCCTGTAACCAAAGTATTCCTATTCTCCGCCGAACTTGGGAGAAAAATACGAACGACCAGCCAAATAGCTATGACCAGACCACCATATTTGGAAATAATAGCAAACACCCTACTGAAGAGTTTGTCACTAAAATTATGCTTTATATTTTCTCCATATAACAATTTTTTTAACGACTGACATTTAGAAAGAATCATGGAAAGAATCATAACTAACATCAAACCGACAAAAGTAAATGCACCCCAAAATCCAGTTATAGCACATACTAAATTTAGAGACAACAGATTAAGTTCAACAAATAACCATATTATAAAGGAAACCATAAAATGAAATTGGCCCCTATAGATTAAAATGAACTGTTGGTTGAATCTCTTCCCTAATATAATCAGTAAGATCCATATTGCCAGTCCAACCCAAAATACCCAGTACGGAAGAAAATTAATATTGGGTAAAGACACTGCTAGATCTTTAGAATTTGCATGGTAAAATAAATAATCATTTACAGCGACAATCAACCAATTAGGGCCGATTATAAATAGGATTGTCAGAATTACTAACCAAACATTAGATTTAAAAGTTCCTCTGTATTTCTCTTTTTTCAAAGCTTCCTGATAATAATCCCGGGCTAGTTTGCTCGAGACGTTATCATCTAATAAATTCAAACTCTCTTCAAAACTAGCTTTGTATAACAACTTTTTTCTCATATTTTATCACCCAAATCCAATCATTTTACCTATACCACCTATTGCATCAGAAACGGTATCCGATATATTTTTTACTCCCTTTCCGATCGCGTCAATTCCTTCATAGGCAAAGTCCTTGATATCATCATATAAATGCGGGTTAAAAAATTGAACAATTTGATTGATACCTCCTATTGCACCTCCTATAAGTGCACCAAAAGTAGCTCCTGATAAGGTTCCTAATATGGGGACTGGAACTGCCGTTCCAATCGCTCCACCTATACTTCCTCCAATTGTAGCTCCTTCTAAAACTCCTACTTTTTTGACTCCTTCTAATGTTCCTCCTACTACTGCTTTACCTATATTCTTGGTTTCAACAAACTCATTCGCTCCACTCGATATAGCTGTAATTCCTAAATCCGCATATGTAAATATCGTTCCTAGTTTTCCGAAAAACTTTCCTCCCTTTGAAAAAAATTTAATTCCTTTACCAATTAATCCTGTTACTTCTCCTCCTTCAGTTATATATTTTCCAAAACTTTCAATCCCTGTAATTTTTTCCAATCCTTTTTTGACAATAGTTCCTACAGGGCTTGCCATATCAGAAATCCCTTCGAAGATCTTTTGTAATGTCCCTCCCTTATTACCTAACGATTCATACCATGCCATTATATTCATAACAGAGCTTACGTATTTTCTACCTTTTGTTCCTTTATCAACCGATCCCAGTAATCCTATGATACCATCCGATTGTAGGAAGGCTTCTGTCAATTTTTTAGGTGTTAGATCAAGTATTTGCGCTACTCTTTTAAACCAGTCATTGTCTGAGATTGCTGTGATAACATCAAACCAATTCTTCGTATTATACTTAACACCATCATCACCAAGTGCTTCAGCCATTGCCTTCTCATAGAGATATTGATCAAGAGCCTTAGCTACTGTATCTGGTAACTCTTTCCCTGGATGGCGTTTCTTATAGGTTTCAATCACCTTCACATCCTCTTCGGTCAGTCCCTTACCATCCTTAATTTTTTTGAGAACCTTCTTATAATCTCCGTCAATCTTAACCTTATTTTCCCACTCACCTTCGATATTCCGTGCCCATCCCAGAGTATGCACAGAGTGCTTGGGAAAAGTACCACTAAAGCTTGAAAACTCTGTTTCAATTTGGCTTAAGCCCGTTTGGAGATTTTGAGCTAAGTCATCAACTAAGCTACTACCTTCCCCTACAGAAAAAACTTCATTAGAACTTCCAGCAAACATATTTAACTTGCGGAGCTTATCAATTTTTTCATTTCTTTGTTTTAGGAGGTCATCCATGCGGTTTGAAAGACTACTTAAAGTACTTGCACTTGTTGATTCGTCCCCAACCATAGCATTGTACATTCCTCTAATACTATGAAGACTAGCTTCAAGGCTACGAATCTCACTCTCTAACACTGCTGAGTCAAGATCCTCACTGCCAACTTCTGATCGATATTTTGATGGTAGCTTTGGAACAGCTTCACTCACCAATTCTGTATACATGATAGCTCCCTTAAGCAAAGGAGTAATAACATTCATTCCATACTGTTTTCCACTATCATAGGCAGCTCCTTGTAAATCACCTGCACTATTAAATGCCGATAGAGCAGAAATTGCCTCATTGTAGGAAGTAATCCTTGCTTCACCTACGGAAGCCATTGTCTGACCCTGCGTATCAGAAGATCCTAATACCATTTTTACCATATTACTTCTGCGACTCCTGTTCTATCATTAATTTCTTTCGAGCATAGGAAAGATCGTTTAACTCGCTTTCCAACCGTTGCTCTTGCTTCTTAATCGCTGCTCTTTTATCCTCAGACCATTCTTCTACTAATGCTCCTACCCTTCCCACTTCCGCTATCAACTCTTGGTAAAGTTGATAATCTTTTGATGACAAAGGTAATTCGAGAATTTGTCTCAAAGGATATAAGCTTTGTCTATGTAATTCAAACAATTCATTTTCTTTTCGGTCAACCTTCTTTTTCTCCAGTTTCAGCTGATCTAAAGAAATATCCAATTCTTTTGATTTCTTATCAATATCTTCTAGCGTTAATGCGTTCATTATTCCTCTGAAAAATAGCTTGTATTCGGAACAAAGCCACTGTCACCCTCTGGTACTGCACTTGTTTTTGGTAATCCTGAAGTATTAGCATCAATGTTTGATGCTATATGATTATCCATTGCTACAAATTCTGCTGCTGTACTTTGAATCAAGTTAACAAAGTTATTTAAAACGCCTGAAATAGAACTTGCATATTCAGCCTCTTTAGGAATTTTTTCACTTGCCGTGCTATTTCCTGGATAATCACTCGAAGCATCCATTGTAACCGTACCTCCTGATGTAATGCTGTTCGCAGCATTACCAATACCTGTTGCAATAGAACTTGCAATTTCTTCCCTACTTTGTATTGGTGCCATACTACCTCCTTTTAATAATTTCTTGTAATTTTCAGTTTTATAACTTGTTTGCGCGAATGCAGATAAACTTCATCTGGCTCTGGTCGTACTTCTCGGTTATTGTATGGTTTATCCAAGAAGTTTTGATCCATCAATCGCATACCAAAGATAACCCATTGAGCATTAGTCTTGATATATCTAGGAATTACATCAATACCTGTCCCAATATAACTATATTCTCCACCGATAATGAATCGCATACCTACTCGAGACCCGTTTTCAAACAAGAATTGCAATTGTTTTTCATTTATATCACTTTCAGATACTAGTCCCTTCATATTTGGGATAAAAATTAACCACTCAGAAGAGATACCTTTTTCAAGACGTCGTTTCACTTCATAGACTAATTGACTTCCAATATCAGATAATTCCTCTTTACTGCTAATATAGGTTTTTACCTGATTTTTATATATTTCGTATTCCTGAAAAGCGTCAATTAACATGACATGAACATCTGTCATAATATGAAGAGCCACCTTTAATAAGTGATGGGAAATATTGTCAAAAGCATCCTCAGCATTTGATATATAGGCTAAATGTTTAAACCTGTTAAGAGAGATACCAACATTCTCAACCATTTCAATTTCCAGACCGATCGGAACTTGACCATGCTCAACCGCTTTTTTCACACTAGAAATGTTAGCAAACTCTGTTACTGTCAACTCCTCAGGTACCATCGGGATAGCCTGTGGTGTTTCGCCTGTCCAGGCTTCTTGGATCCGAGCGACTTCTGTACGTAGGTTATTGATGACTTGTGCATCACTGATACCTGCAACTGGCAAGGCAAGCTGAACGACATCAACTTCATCCCGTTTCATGAGGATGCGCCCCTTGATATCTTCCATGGTCGCCGCAAGCGGTGTGCTCCCTAGAATGGTCCGGACTTCACCGACATCATTTTGCTTAAGAGTCATCTGATGCTTGAAGTTGGCATAGAGCGTAGCTCTCAGGTTGGACTGACGACCAGCTGTCATGATTAGGTGGACACCAATGCTGAGACCTTCGCGAGATATCCGCATCAAGATCTTGAAGAGCTCTGCTTCAAATGGCTCTTCCTTCATCGCTTCATAGCTATCCAAGAGAATGACAATTGTCGGCTCTTCTTGGCCACTAGTCTGACGGTAGAGGTCTATGGTCCCCACACCGTAGTCAGACAAGAGTTTCTTCCGTCGATTAAGCTCTCGCTCCATGATTCGGACAAACTTAGCCACTTTCTCCGTCTGGTCTAAAAGTAGGGTATCTGCTACGTGAGGCAGATGGCTCAAAGGCGCCAGCCCATTCGTACCAAAGTCCATCAAGTAAAGTGTGACATCTTTTGGACTGTACTTTCTAGCCAGATCCATCGCTGCACTTTGCAGGAAGGTCGTCTTCCCTGTCCCTGGACTACCATACAAGAGGATATTTCCATCCTTAGATAGATTGATAGAGACTGGCTCTTGCTTTTGTGCTTGCGGGATATCTGCCATCCCGATGAGAAGCTCAAGATCACTTGGCTTCTTATTCCATTCCTTATGGAAATCAACCGCTTCAAGCTCATCTAGTGTCATGCGCTCACGGAGCGGTGGTAGCCACGGCTGTGGTAAGGGAGCGATCTCTTGGTTCTCTGCCAAGAGCTGGATATTTTCGACAATGGCATCAAGCTCTGTCGGTACTTCCTTGATTTCATCGGCTAGATCCAGTCCAGAGAGGTCTTGATTGAGGACTTCATACTGGCCTAGGTCGTTGATACGATAGATTGTGTGATCTTCGATTCCCAGTTCATCCTTGTCCGGCTGGTAATCTGCTCCTGACCAGGCTGATTGGAAGAGTTCATAGACTTCGTTGTTGCCGACTTGCAGGTAAGCACGACCAGCCTGTGTGATTTCTGCTGCATCTGGTGTATGGAGCATTTCCATGGAGTCACTTCGGTCTGCTACCTTGAGGGCTAGCTTGAAACGAGAGTTGGACCAGATCTGGTCATCCACGACCCCAGATGGTTTTTGAGTGGCAAGGATCAAGTGAACACCCAGTGAGCGTCCGACCCGAGCCGTAGAAACCAGCTCTTTCATAAAGTCTGGCTGGTTGACCTTAAGCTCTGCGAACTCATCTGAGATGAGGAAAAGGTGGGGCAGAGGTTCTTTGGCTTCACCATTTTTAAATTTCTTCTGATATTGGTTAATGTGGTTTACTTCATAGCGGTTAAAGAGACGTTGCCTGCGTTTTAGCTCCGCATTGATAGAAACCAAGGCCCGCATAGACTGGGCCCCATCTAGGTTGGTAATGGTTCCTAGCAGGTGAGGCAGTTTCTTAAAGAGATGGGCCATTCCCCCACCCTTATAGTCAATGAGTAGGAAGCCCACATCGTGCGGGTGGAAATTGACGGCTAGACTCAGGATATAAGACTGGATGGTCTCAGACTTACCAGAACCAGTCGTCCCCGCAATCAAACCGTGCGGTCCATGAGCCTTCTCGTGGAGGTTGAGTTGCACTAGGTCATCCTTGCCTCGAAGACCGATTGGCACAGCTAAGCTCTTGTAAGGAGCATGGCTCTTCCATCTGTCTAAGACCTTCAAGTCCGCAAAGCTTTCAGCCCCGTACATCTCCATAAAGGTAACTGTATCAGGGATAGAAGACTTGAGATTTTGCAGGTGGTTGAGCGGTGCCAAGGTCCGTGCAATTTGTTCCTTATCATAGCCGTCTGGGAAGTGGTCCAAGCGGAAGTTGGTCTCCTTGAGAATCCCTTCCTCCATAACCAACTGTCCAATATTGCGGTCCTTGATATTGATGACTGTTTTGACATTTTCAGATAGGGAGCTCATCACATCTTCGACGAAGAGGAGGGAGCAACCTAGTTCTGTCGGGTCTTCTGTGAAAAACTCCATGATGACATGATCCAAAATCAGCTTTTCATCAGTGATTAAGACCACATAGTGAGGGCTAAAGAGAGTCGTCTCTTGGCGACTTGCCTCATCCCTTTGAGTCTTACGGAGTTTCAAGATCTGATTGAGACTGTTAAGCACTTGGTCACGAGTACGCTGATTGTATACGAAGCCTCGCACATTCATTTCCTGCAAGCTTGCATGTGGTAACCAACGCATCCAATTCCATTGGTCCCGCTCTTCCTCTGGCATGATGGTGATAAACTGCACATCATGATAAGAGTGAAAGACACTCAACTGCATGACCAAGAGCTGGAGCTGTTCAAGGACTAGATTGCGCGGTCCGACATATCCAACCGGTCCGTGGCTAAGATTTGCTACAATCGGCAAATCAGGGATTTTTTTATGCTTGGTATAAAGAGCAAAGCCCTCCTCTTCAAGCGCATCTTTCTTCCCACTTCTCTCCTGCTGACCATAAGTCAACTGATAAGAAGTCGGAACCTGCCCCAAGCCTAGACGATAAGTCAAAAAGTCAAAGTGGAGCGGTGTTTTTTCATAGATACGGTGACTGTAACGTTGAGTTAACTCGGTCAGCTCTTCCACCTTAGGGAAGTGATAGAGCATGCCCTGACGCTGTTTACGTTCCAAGTCAGTCAGCTCAATAGCCTTGTCTTTTAGATAGAGACGGTAAAGGTCCACGCGCTCTTTCTTGTCAGCCTTGTATTTCTTCCGATTTTTAAAGAAGGTCCTGACAGAAAAGACGATACTAGCTGCAGACATGGCCATAGTCGCCAGGATATAGATCCCCCGAGGCTGGATAAGGGTAATCAGGATTACAACCCCAATCATCAGCAAGGGTGGTACAATGAGCTTAAGCAATTCATCATTTGGTTTGCCAGGCTCTTTACCTGGAGGATTAATGACCATCTTATCCTCAGATCCACGATAGATAATCCGTGGCGAACGATGATAGTCTGGATAGTCCGGGTAAAAGCCGTAGCGAGATGCTCCTCGCAGAGATAGAACCTTGGCTGCTTGGACGGGGCCACTCAGCCAGACTTCATCCGGATATATTTTGATCGTTACAGCACCAAAACTGAGCTCATCTCCAAAGGAAAGCTGCAGCTGGTCTTGTTTTTCTAAAATGTTATTTCGATAAAAGGTTCCTTTGAACTTGGTTAAATGCCAGTTTTCTCCGTTTTTCTGCAAGAGCAATTCTGAATCATCAGAGACTTGAAGGCTAGAGCCACTCTGAGCACCGATCCGTAGCTCTTGTTGGTCCAAAAGATCATAAACTGTCGGAGTTTTATCTCTAAGGCAAAAACGGATTTGATTCAGTACCAGTCCATCTGTCAAGAGGCCTGTCTCCTCCCCAAACTGGTAGAAAACCTCGTCTCCATCAGCCTTGAGTCGAATTTCCTCCTCCTGCTGAGGCAGATAGACCTGAGCCTTTTCGCTGGCCCCAAGAAGAAGCTGGCGCCCTTCTGTGGGTTCAACCTCATAACGCAGGCCCTGGGTATAGAAAATTACTTGTTTTGTCATTTTTTACTCCTTGACCTGCTTAGTGACTGCTAGATGCACTGGTTTCAGTTGAACTTGAAGCTTCTGTAGACGAAGCCTCCTTTTCACTGGAGTCGCTTGAGCTTGAATCGCTTGTCAGTAGTTCGCTCCGACTATCCCAGTACTTCTTGTATTCACCTTCCAGCGAGCTAAGCTTGCTTTCTCGATCCTTACCTGATAGCTTGTCATCTTCTCGTACTTGCTTGATTTCCTGTGCCAAAGCATAAAGGATGAGGTCATTATCATTAATCCGCTTGGCTGTATCCAAAGCATCTTCAAATGTGTTGCGACCGATTTGGATCCAGTAAATCAGGTAGAGCTCATCCGATTTAAGACTCACATTATTCAAGATGACCTTCTTTTGATCAGATGAAAATTCTAATCCTTGAATATAAGAGTAAGCCAATTCGTACTTTTGAGTCGTTGGAAGACTAGAAGGGGCAATACCTTCTAACTCAGTGATAACACCACTATAATCGACCTTGATAAAGGCAGTATCCGCCTGCAGAAGCTTTTCTTTAAAAGGATTTTGCAGGAAAATGAGATAAATCAAGGGAATAATCAAAAGAACAACAGCTACTGACAGCCAGATAGAGGCCAACTTGAAAACCCGATGCCATCTACTAGACACCTGAATCAGAGTAGCTTTTTCTTCCTTGGTCTTATCTAGATAAGCCTTTTCTAGAACAGCCACTGCAGTGGCCTGATCTTCTGCTTCACGGAGTTCAACCAAAAAGTCTGGTAAGGTTTCCAACTCCAAAGAACCATTGTAGAGTTCCATAAAGTCCACATCCGCAAACAAGGTCGCAGCAAAACACTTGGCCTGGCGCAAGAAATCTTCAGCAGTCAGTGCCTCCGGTATCATAATACCTGGAACCCCACGATAGGCAATCTTAGCCTGAGCATCCTTGGTAATCATGAGGTTGCTCGGATGAAGAAGAAAAGTCACTGGTAGCTCCAAAGCAGCTTCAAGAGCAAAGACATTGAGAGCCAAGCGGATTCTTTCTGAGATTGGCCGAGATTTAACCTCTTCATAGCTAAGACTATGTGGCTCTAGCTGGTAGGTAAAAGTTAAGCCATCTTCATCCGCATCCATGGTCTGCTCCAAAAAGAGCGGATGGTGTAAATCCAAAATCAGTAACTCTCGTAAGTCTTGCGTAGCCACATCTGAACGGCGTAAACTTAATTTCCATTCCTTGTCACTTTTCTCATAGGTAAAGGTTTGTTCTCCGTATACAAATTTTTCCTCAGTCACCTGATGCCTCCTCTATCTCTACTAAATCTCCTGTTGTAATTGGATAATCTGATAGGTACTTGCCCTCATCAAGTAGCAAGCCTTTATTAATAATTCTCAACTGGTATTTTGGCCTTTTTACTTCTGGCCCAAAAATGCTATCTATTTCTCGAATCAGCCGACGTACTTCAATCCGTCGAGGAATTCGAATATCGACATCCCTATCTGATAGGCGTAGGGTTATATTGATATGTTGCTTCATTCTCTCAATTCTCCTAATTTACAATCTCATATCTGGTTATGAGTTTTAGTTTTTAAAGGTCCACTTATGAAAGTCAGTCCGTAGCCACCTTATAGCTGATAAAGGCTGTAATCCCAACCAACAGGACGACTAGGCCAATATAGACAACCCCTGGCAAAAAATCTCCCCAGCTAGTGGTTCCATCTTCTCTCTGGCTAATTTCTAACTTCGAAACCGCTTGGCTTTTTGACTGAAATAACTGCTTTTCTTTGGCTTCCTTAACTGGCCCCTGTATAGCAGAAAACAGTTGTCCCCCTTCTGTGGCCAACTGTTTATTCTGATCATGCTGTATCTCCTGCAGTTTCTTTTGATCTGCGGCATTAAAAAGCGCCTTAATCCGTTCCGACTGCGCACCAAAATTTAACTCCTCTTCTCTCTCAAGTCTGGAGTTATCGATTTGCAAACTATTATCTTGGAGGTCGTCCGCAGCAGCCACTGAGACTGCTGCACACACCCCTACGGTAAAAAGCAAGAGAATTAATTTTTTCATATCCTATTATACTTTCTGGGTTTGACTGATTGTTCCTTGAAAACTTCTGGGTTTGACAAAGATATTAGCTGCTGCTAATAAGCCCAAAACAATTAAGAGAGCAAAGAAGACAAAGAAGCCTGCTGCTTGCCCGTCAAAGTAAGCTGAGAGTAGATTTTCCAAAACAGACAGTGCATTCAAGTCCTTGATGAAGGCTGGGAAGCCTGTCAGACTAGCCGTTGTTCCAATAGCATTGGATAGATAAACAAAACTAATCATCATAAAGAAGGCAAGACCCATACCGACAACACGGAGATGTTTCAATAAGAAATACTGCCCTTGGACAAGAATTTGACTGGCAAATACTAGCAAGAGTACCCAAGATGGCACATATTCACGACCAACTGAGAGCTGAATGCTTGAGATAATCCCAATTGCTAAACCAATGGTCAAGGCTAAGCTGGATAGGACACCAACTGTCGTAATATCTGTATCGTGCAATTTGTCTAGCTTGAACTTGTCTTTGACTTTGCGAACGATATTCTGTGTCGCAAAAAGATAAGCTGTAAAGAGACTCACAATTTCTAGGAGCAATATCCAAGTGAATGGACGATACACATTGACTGTTGCTTTCACTGATGAAGAACGTTGCGCTACTGGACTAGATAAGAATTTAAGAAGAACCTCATTTGGCACGCCATTTTCATAAGCGTTATTGAGTACCTTGATAAAGGATTCTACAAAGTTCCCATTCGCTGCTAATTCTTCATTAAACTCTGCCATCAAAGTTTCTGCATCGCTAGACAATTTTTCTGTGTTGCCCTGAGCATTCGCCAATTCCCGATGGAAATTACTGAAAATCTGATTCGCAGATTCAGCCGCCTGAACATTGCTTTGAGATGAAGCCTTAACGCCTGAAGTCGTACTTAACAAAGATCTGAATTCAGAATTAAGTGAAGACAGTTCAGAGTCCGTTTTGGCCAAAGCTGCTGTACTAGCAGTCTGAGATGTAGCAATTTCAGACAAGCTTTCTCTTAGCTTTTCATATTGTTTTAGCTGACCATCGATGGCTGTTCCTAATTCCTTATTGCTAAGTGCAATTTTTTCTAGGTTTTCCTTCAATTCAGGAGCTGTTTCTTTCAAATCTTTCAAGGTCTCGTCTAATTTTTGACGAACACCTGTTTCTTTATGATCCTTGTCATCTGAGGAACTGTTCGCTTGAGAAAGACTATCGTTGTAATCTTTCAAGTTAGCATTGATCGCTTCTGAGAGAAGCTGAGTCAAGGCATCTGCCATGTCCCCTTTTTTCAATTGTTCTATTGTAGAATAAACCTTAAGAAGAGAATCTACCTGCTGATAGGCTGAGGCAATTCTCTGAGACTGCATACCATAACTAGCCGCCGCCTGCTGAACTCCTTGAATATCAATTGCTGCAGTAGCCGACTGTACACCATTGAGGGTGATTGAGATCTGAGTATTTGTCGCAGAAGTGGCATCGCTATCACTTGTATCAGATGATGCACTTTTGACGCTATAACGAATATCAAACTTAGCGTTTTCTACAAGATTAATTTCTTGGCCATCTGTTACAGTGCTACCATTGTAGGACACTGAATCTACTGTCACACCATCTGGCGCTTGCCAAGAAACCTTAGCCTTGGCTACAGCGCCATCAACTGCGTCAGTGCTTGTCACTGCTTTAGCTGCCAATTGGTTGAGAGTGTCAGAACTTGTCCCGTCACTAGGAGTCCCGTACTCCTTAAGCTCAGCATAGTTAATACTTGGCACAGTAATAGACAAGCCAAAAGCATTAAATGTCTTTCCACTGAAATCTTCTGCTGGCAAAGCAGCGATAGCATTGGCTAGTTCAGCCTTGATTGAGCTCTCAGAGTTCTCTAAATCCTTTAAGCCCCCTTTTTCGAAGACTTGATTTAGAGTGACTTTATCCCCAGATTCAACCCCATAGTAACTAGCCAGTTTTTTTGTGATAAAGTCTTTTATATTATCTTGGTGTTCTTTGAATTTATCACGTTCAGCTTTGAGATCTTTTTCTAAATCTTCAATTTTCTGAGAAACACTTGTTGCCAGACCTGTATAAGTTTTTGCATCAGCTGCATCCTTACTCTCTGACGAGCCAATCTGCTTACCAAGTGTCTCCTGTTGCTTTTGCAAGTCATCATAAAGTTTCTTTGTTTCTGAGCTCAATGAATCACGGCTCATAGACATCAGCTGGTCCATAAAGGCCGCATAGCTAATCTGATCTTCACCTCTTTGCTTGAGCAAACTACTAAAATTATTGTCATAAGCAGTCTGAGACGTTCCAAGAGTATCAAATGACTGTGTAAAATTCTCCAAATTTGATTTCAGCATGTTATTAGCATCTACTGATGAATTGGTCATGCTGTAAAGCGTCGGAAAAATATTTTTTGAATTAATAGCTGTATCCAATAGATTGGTCTTATACTTGCCAATATTGGTCGCTTGAACTTGTGAACTTGCTTGAACATTTTTCTGGGCAGTATAAAGGTTACTTAAAATGCTAGCCATATACATATCAACCAACTGGCTGTTCAAATCTGCCACAATATCTTTCGCTAGCTTGTTGGCCTCATTTTCCACCTGCAGATTTCCAGCCGCATTAACCTTGTAGGTCACGGTTGTTTTATCTGCATTAATACTGTTCACATCCAGTACTTTTTCTGAAAAATCGCTCGGAATGGTCAAGACTAGCTGATAAGTTCCTTTTTCCAAACCTGCATCGGCCGCCCCGCGTGTCACGACAAACCAATTTTGAGAATTATCTCGTTCAATATTTTTTACATAGCTAGCCCCAAGATTGTACTCTTTCTTATCCACACGTACAGCTTGGTCTTCATTGACAATGGCTACGTTTAATTTAGTTTGTTGACTTGTTTTTTGTTTTGTTTTACCGCTACTTGTCGTATTATTCTGTACAGATATATTTAAAATTGTAACGATCGTAAACAGCAAAACCACTAAGAGACTATTGCCGATATATTTAAAGATTTTTTTATTCTTCATTCTTTCGCTTTTTAATTTTCTTTCTGATACTAAAAAGAGGAAGGCCCTCGCCTTCCTACTAAAGCCACTTATTCAAAATTAATGAATTTGTGCTGCAATATCTTGGTCAGTTTGTTCCACGATATCAGCAACTTTCACTAACTGAGCGTTAATGTCTTGAAGCAATTGTGCAAATTCTTTAATCTTTGGAGACAGTTCATTGAATTGTTCTTCAAAGCTTTGGAAGGCTGAACCTTCCCAGTTTTCAGAAATGATCGCTTGTTCATTCGTAAGAGATGAAAGAACTTGATTCACATTTTCTGCACCATCTGTGTAACGTTGCGCTGAAGCACGCAATTCTTCTGGAGTTAATTTAATCCGAGCCATAACGTTCTCCTTTTTATTTGTTTTGTATATTCTATCATAAGAAATATTTCGTTGCAACATTTTTCTGTGAATTTTATACATTTTTTTTGAAAATATACTTTTCATCCGTATTATTTCCGAATTTTCTCTCCCTTTTATCCTATTTTCTTTCTTAAAGTAACAGGTATTTATCTCCCTAACTTAAGGTTCGCCGGTGAACATTTTTAAAGAATGAGAAGAAAAGTGCTAAAGATTGGTTTAAAAATATTTGAAAAACTGAAAGTTTGCTATATAACCAATTCTCTTTCTTGAAAAAAACATCTGCTCCTCAGCAGATGCCTTCATTTACCGATAGTAATCATAAGCTAACCGAGGACTTCCGTCTGCAACATAAATGATGCCACACTCAGTAAAGCCATAAGACAAGATAGCTGCTTGCATGGGCTTATTATCTGCATGAGTATCGATCCGTAGATGGGGAATCTCCTGATAGCAAAAATCAAAAACCTGACGTGCCAGTCCTTTGACTTGGCCATTTGAAGCGATACGATGGATCGTTCCATAAGGCTCTGTCGAACGCCAGGCTCCCTTTTCAATGACTTGATAGGTTGGATCCTCTCCTATGATAAAAGCGAAAGTCCCGGCTATCTTTCCATCCTCCTCTACAACAAAGGACTGACGAGAGCTTATGTCTGCTTCTATTAAAAGTTTGCTAGGATAATCCTCTCCCCACTGAGTCGGATTTCCTTGCTCTCTCATAAACTTACGAGCCAGAGCATAGATCTCCATGATAGCTTTTAGATCTTCTTCTTTGGATAGACGTACCTTCATCTTTTCCTCCTTTACCGGATAATGGCTAGCTTCTTGATCCTTTCCAATCATTACATTATAAGAAAGGAGGCTGAAACATTCTTGTCCCAGCCCCCATCTTGAAAGAATACTATTTAAATTCTTCTGGTTCACCAGTATATTGGGCCCATTCCGGACTAAAGAAACGGTCATTGAGCTTGTAAGCCGGCGCAGGCTGTGGATTTGCCACAAATGGATCCACGACCTTATCAAAAGCAAGCCAACCTAGCCAACCCATATGGATGGTGTCCTGCATAAAGTAAGACTTATCGCCATCCTTCGAAAAATCAGCAATGTTATTAAAACCTTGTTCGGTCAGCTGATATTTGATTTTCTCAACAGCCTGCTGATACTTTTCTTGACTCAGCCCCGTATATTCCATCCATTTAGCATTGACTGGAGGAATAACAAAGAGAACATTGGTCTTGGATTTAGCAAACTGATCCAGAGCCAATTGCAAATCATTGTATTCAGGAGATTGCACATAGGATAGATTCCGCTGAGAACCCTTGAGGCGTTTCAAGGCTCTTTTTAGACGATTCTTATAGAATTTGTTTTCAATTCCAAGATCATTGCTACTAGTGTTTTTCTTAGCTTCTTCTGTTCCGACCTCTTCCAAGGCATCATAAGAAAATTTGTCTGGCAGATTCTTCAGCTTAGACAATACAAATTTTTCATAATTGTCGTTATTAGCTGCGACAAAATTGCTGAAAAAAGCATCTTCTCGCCGATTGATCCGTGCCATAAAACGGATAAAAGAACGATCAAAGCTCGTCAATTTTTGCCGATTAGCCAATTTTTGAACATTGTCTTTCATAGCAATGTTAGGATAAAGCTGCAGTAGACGCTGCGCTGCGTATTGGGCGGCACGATCCCCGCTCTGTTGCCTCAAAAAGCTGGTCAGCTGATCACTATTAAAGTATTGCTGGAAAGCCGAAGCATCATATCCCTTCTTGGTAAACCACTGGGGGGATACCACATAGACAGCTGTTTTATTTTCCAGTTGTGGCAGAATCTGCTGCATACCAAAGTACTGATTGAGAGAGGCCGCGCCACGCTGACCTAGGAAATAAGGTCGGTAAGAACGGTCATATTTTTCTGCTAAAACAGCCGGGTGCAGACTGTCAAAGCGTAGCCATTCACTCGAACCAAAGAAAGGGACAAAACGATGTTCCTCATCTGTCAAAGCCTTACTCTTTTGGGTTCGATTTTTGAAATTTTCTGCCGTTAAAGTGACGGCTGAACGCTTTTCACTCTCATAATTATGATTGTAGTTAATCGGATAGAAAAATAGCAAGGCAACTACCATCAGTAGCGCACAAAAAACTGGCCCCAAAATCAGCCATAATCGTTTAAGCATTACGAAGCTCCGTTACACCTTCAACGATTTTATTGGCCGTATTCCAGTCATCGCGACCAAATTCAGAAACAGGTACACGAATATCAAAACGATTTTCCAATTCTACAATCAATTCAACTGTTCCCATGCTATCTAAGACACCTGCATCGAACAAATCTTCATCCATCATGTCAGAGACATCTTCCATAAATAATTCATCTATAATTTCGATTACTTCTGCTTTTACATCCATTGTATTTTCCTCATTTATTTTTATTTTTTAAACCAAAGATCATTCAAAAATCCTGAGAAGATTAAGAATGACAGCATAACAACATGGAAGGTAATTACCATACCAAGTGCTTGAGTCCATTTGTTATCTGGTAAAGGTGCTAAGCCTTTGGCCTTTCGTTCTTTATTGATGGTCTTTTTCTTGCGAATCCAAGCATCATTAATAATCAGACCAAAACCATGGAAAACTCCATAAGCCACATAATACCAGGTTACACCATGCCAAAAGCCCATGATGGTCATGTTGATCAAATAAGCCACTCCCGAGGTAACGTTTCGGTTTTTAAAGACCTTATTGCGCATCAGGACCATGACTATTCGCATAAAGACGAAGTCACGGAACCAGAAGGACAGACTCATATGCCAACGATTCCAAAATTCCTTTAAATCCCGAGAGAGAAATGGTTTGTCAAAGTTAATCGGACTCTTAATCCCCATTAGATAGGAAATGGCCACCGCAAACATAGAATAGCCTGCAAAGTCGAAAAAGAGATCCAAACCAAAGACATACATAACACCCAAAGTTCCTAGGTTAAAGAAACCGCCTGTATAAAGTGCATAGGTCTTGACATGTCCCAAAAGCAAATGTCCAAAGATATGAGCCAGGACAAACTTATACAAGAAACCTAGCATGATATAGTGCACGGCTTTCTCAAGCATATTAAGAAGTTCTTCTCGATCAGGAATCTGAACATAATCTTCATTGAAACGTTTAAAGCGATCAATCGGCCCACTAGAGAAGGTGGGCATAAAGAGCATGAAGCGCAAAAACTCCCAAAGACTAAAGTCTGTCAGAGCCCCATCTCGTAGCTCCATCATCATACCAACAGATCGGAAGGTCAGATAGGAAATCCCTAGAAAACCTAGCAAGGACTGATGGTGATCTTGAATGGCTGGTGTAACTTTCACAATCGTTAAGGGCAAAACTGCTAAGAAAACGTGCAGATAGAAGACCCACTTATTATCCCATCTTTTCCGATAAAACTTGTAAAGAAAGAGCCAGAAGGTCTGCCAAACTACGTAAAAGATAAAGGCAAGAAACTGAGTCAGGTCGGGTCCTACCAACATAAAGATGATGAAGGCTAGGCTTACCAAGACTTCATAAAGCGGAAATCTTTTTTTAAAGAAGAGCCCGATGAAGATAGGTAGAACTGCTAAGATAATATATACAAAATATTGGGGGTCGCCGTAAGGTTCTAGGTGAGGAAGTTGTTTTAAAATTTCCATCATCGGTTATTGACCTCGCTGATTAAGCCCTTGATATCGATCTTACCATTAGGTGTCAGAGGTAAAGATTCACGATAAAGGAATTTAGATGGCATCATATAAGACATCATGATATCTTCCAAGTCTTCCTTAATAGCTTTTGTAATATCAATCTCACGCTCAAACTGTTCTGCCACCCCATCTTTTAAGATAACATAGGCCAAAAGATTTTGTACCTTGTGGTCCTTGTTATAGCGAGGCACAGCCACTGCTGAATCAATGTATTTTGATTTATTAAGATTTTGTGAAACATCCTCCAGCTCGATGCGGTAGCCATTAAACTTAATCTGGAAATCCATCCGTCCGCCGTAAAGCAAGAGTCCTTCATCAGTCATGGAACCCACATCTCCAGTATGATAAGCAGGCAAGCCCTCAAATTCAAAGAAAGCCTCTGCTGTTTTTTCTGGATTGTTCATATAACCCTTAGAAACTGCTGGACCAGATACGATGATTTCGCCTTGTTCACCATTCGGAAGCTTCTGGCCGTTTTCATCAATGATAAAGGTCGGAGAATCTTCCTTAGTATAGCCGATTGGCAGACGTTTCATGGTAGCTAGCATTTCATCTGTAACAGCTACAGCTGATAAAGCCACTGTCGCTTCCGTCGGTCCATAGGCATTGATGATACGAGCATTTGGGAAACGGTCACGCAGTTTTTGAGCTGTCTTGACTGTCAACTCTTCTCCATCAAAGTAGAAATGAGTCAGACCCGGCATCTTTTGGCTATTGAAATCATCTGAGAGCATGGCCATATCTGCAAAAGATGGTGTTGAGGTCCAGATAGCAATCGGCAAGCTCAAAATAGTTTCAAAGAGTTGCTTAAAGTCTTGCGTAATAGCACTTGGAAGTGCAAACAGCGTTCCTCCCAAAGCCAGAGTCGGTGCCCAGTACATCACAGACAAGTCAAAAGAGTAAGGTGGCTGAGCCAACATTTGCGGTTGCGCAGGCGTTGCGAACTCTTTGTCCGTAATCATCCAGTTAGTAAAGCTCAGCAAATTGTCATGGGAAATTTGAACACCTTTGGGTTTTCCTGTTGTTCCAGAGGTAAAGATGATGTAGTAATTATCATCTCCCTTGACAGAATGAGTGATTTCATAAGCTGTCTTTTGAGCAAAGCTTGCCTGTAATTCTGTTAAACTCAGGCTTGGAACAGTTACTTCCATAGGAAAGTCTGCAATTGCAATGATCAAGCTTGGCTCAGCAACTTCTACAATCGCTGCCACGCGCTCCAAAGCTGAATGACTATCAATCGGAATATAAGCATGACCTGACTTGGTCAAGGCTACAAAGGTCGCAAGCATCTCATACTCTTGCCCACCATAGACCACGACAGGAGATTTAGCAGGCAGGCCAAGACTATCAATCTTAGCTGCTAGCGAATCTGAATCAGCCTTCAAGTCAGCGTACGTATGAACCTCTCCCAAGACATTGTAGACAGGGAAGCTTGGTTGTGTCTGAGCATAGTGCTCAATTGTTTCGATCATATCGTTAATGGTCGTATTCGTCACGAAAGGATACCTCTTTTAATCTTAAAATTCATTGTAAATAAAGCCACCCTGGCCTTGACCCAGGTAACTAAAGAAATAGAGAAGTGCTAAAAAGATAACAAAATAAAGCAGGGTTCTCCACAAAAAAGTGTAAATTGTTTGATGTTTTTTCATTCTTCATTCCAAATCATTCAATAAATATACTCTATTTTACCATTTTATTCACTCAGTTTTCAATCCTAAATCTATTTTGTTTCTAAGTGAAAAAATTTATATATAAAATTTTTATATATTTTCTTGACAAGTCATTTTATTATGTATATAATTTATATATAAAATAATTATATATAAATATTTTTTATATTGATAAAGGAGGAAAAAATGTGTATTACTTCCCAACCTCATCAGCCCTAATTGAGTTTCTCATTTTGGCCCTCGTAGAAAAAGAAGATTCCTATGGTTATGAAATCAGTCAGACCATTAAACTGTTAGCCAATATCAAAGAGTCCACTCTTTACCCAATTCTGAAAAAATTAGAAAAGAATAGCTACCTAACCACCTACTCACAAGAGTTTCAAGGTCGTAAAAGAAAATATTATTCTCTCACAGGTGCGGGGCTCGACCAGCTCAACAAGCTCAAAGAAGAATGGAATCAGTATATTAGTACAATCAACAATATTATAGAAGGGAACATCCATCATGACAAGAACTGAATATCTCGCTCAGTTAGATAAATATCTGAAGAAACTCCCCAGACACGATTATCAAGAAGCTATGGACTACTTTATTGAATATTTTGATGAAGCAGGCCCTGAAAATGAAGCCAAAGTCATAGCCGAACTCGGCAGTCCTCGTGAAGCTGCACATGAAATCATGGTCAACCTCTTAGATAAAATCATAGAAGAAGACGAGTCAAAGAATACTAAGAATGTTATCCAAATTGCTATCCTATCTATTCTAGCAGCACCTCTAGCTATTCCGCTAGCTCTGGTCGTCGCTATTTTAGTCTTCGTCTTCTTCTTCTTGATCGGAGTCTTTGCTTTTGTCCTAGCTGTCGGCTCCTTCGCCTTTTTTGTCTTTGGTATCAGCTCGATCTGGGACAGCCTGACCATCTCACTAGGAGTTTCGATTCCTAGCTTCCTACTTACTATTGGAATCAGCCTTCTAGGTTTTGGACTATCCGCTTTCTGCGCTTTAGGTGTTTCACCACTCATACAGTTCACCAAAAACAACTTTATCAAGCTAGCGAAACGACTTTCAAAGAAAGGAGCACGCCATGCCTAACTGGAGAAAAACATTACTAACTGTCGGAATCTCAACTTGCCTACTAGGAGGTGCACTGATTGCTACAGGAACTGCAACTGGTGGCATAAACCACTTATTGCAAGCCAATCATACCAAATACAGTAAAAAGAGCGAGGACTTCTCCGATATTTCTGCTCTGGATATTGATCTCGGAAATCGAAACCTAGTCATTGAAGAATCAGAAGATGATAAAACTCATTTGACCTATTATCAAGGCAAGGAAGCTTCTGAGCGAATTGTTACCTCAGCCAATCAAGGAACCCTAAAAATTCAGCAACCAAGGCCCCTGATAACTTTCGGCTGGAGCAGTGGCATCCGTTCTATCTTGAACTTTTTTGACAACGAAGGAGGGCGTTCAACGGTTACCCTCAGCCTACCTAAGGGAACAAAACTTTCAACCCTTAAAGGCAACAGCAGTCTAGGTGACGTTTCCCTATCTGGCTTGACCGTTCAAAAATTAGACCTCAGTCTTTCAGCAGGTAGCCTAACCGTCAAAAACAGTACGATTTCCACGGGAGACTTATCGAATTCTCTTGGAGATGTCTCTTTATCTGATCTGACCATCCAAAAATTGGATCTTAAGCTCTCATCAGGCAGTGTGACTATCGATAACACTACTGTTGAAAAAGGGTATTTAGCAAATTCTCTAGGGGATATCAACCTAAATAAAAGTAAGCTATCAGATAGCACAATTAAACTTTCATCAGGTAGCATTAACTCTCAGCAACTCACTCTGTCAGGCGATATCAATATTGACAATAGCTTAGGTGACATTGAGCTAAACTTAGTCAAAGAAAGCCTTGAAACTCTTTCATTTGATATAGAAACAAGCATGGGTAGCATCACTGTTCCCCACAATTTTCAATCTATTACAGGTGAAAATGACGAGGTTGGTTCTAAACTGAAACGCCAACTGGATAAAAGTAGCGGAAAAGTTTTTGTGAGAGATAGCGCCGGAAGTATCGAGCTGTCTGTTGCTGAGTAAAATTATTTTAACACTTCCACCAAAAACTGCATCCGTCTGTGGATGGATATGAATACATAAAAAAATAGGCCGGGATATCTATCCCTGCCTATTTTTTATTTAGCAATTGCATGATAAGTGGTTGTGCTGGTAAACTCCTGACCAGCCCTAACAATGACCTGGTCTTTCTGATGGCTATGTATAGCATCAGGAAGAGCCTGCATTTCAAGAGCTACTCCATTGTGCTGTTTCATTGTTTGACCAGCAAAGCGAATTCCTTCATCTACACAATTTGCGGTGTAGACTACCAAACATGGCGCCTCTGTCTTAAAGGTCAAGAAACGCCCGGATTCCTGATGATAGAGGAAGCCTGCCGTTTCATGTCCTGGCTTCAGTGCAAAAGGATGATCTAGGCCTGACACCAATTGAACTTGCTCATCCTTTTCAGCAAAGAGGTCCTTCAGGAGCATCGCTTGTTGCAGATGTTTTACAAAATCACTTGTTTCTACCTCTTTAGCTGGTACTCCATCCTCTGCAATTGGATAAACCCCCAGGCTATCTACCTGAAAGACATGGTCATCAATGGTCTGAGCAAAGTCAGCTGAAAGATTAAAATAGCTATGGTTGGTTGGATTGATAAGGGTATCTCGGTCAGTTTGTACCTGATAAGAAATTTCCAGCTCCCCTTTTTCAGAAAGTGTATAAGAAATCCAAATCTTGAGATGACCTGGAAAACCTCCAGTCCCATCTGCCCTTTCTGTAAAAAGAACTAGGCCTTCGTCAGTAACTTCTTCCACTTGAAAAACAGCACTGTCCCAACCAGTAGACCCACTGTGATTGCAATTTTGACCATTATTGGCTTCTAGATGATAGGTTTCTCCCCCCAATTCAAAACTTGCCCCGGCAATACGACCAGCTACAGGTCCAATACTGGCTCCATGTTTAGGGCTATTGCCAATATAATCTTTAAATTGATCAAATCCTAAAATAACATTAGCAAACTGGCCATTTTTATCTGGTGTTTGGTATTCCAGGATTGTCGCTCCATAGTTCATAACACTGAGACGATAGCCCAGATCGTTTTCAAAGGTGAAGCGAAAAATGTTTTGCCCTTGAAACTCTCCAAATATAGTTTTTTGATACGATTTCATAATAACTCCTTGTGATGAAAATGTAAAAGAGGGAAGTCAGAATCTTTTTTAGAAATTCCTATCCCATACTTCATTTACTATAACACAGTACCCATCCTAAAAACACCTACTTATTAAAGAGTTTCTTCTACTTTATCAAACCGGCTGTGGGCACCTTTCGAAAGAATCTTGTTCGCTTAAATCCTATTGAGTAGAGCCAAGCACTACAACTAATCCTCTTTTTTCCTATTTAGCAAAAGGATGAATAACGACTCCCTGCACAACACGGTTAACTGTACCAGTTGGCGAAGGTGTATCTGGTCGATTTTTAACTTTCAAAGAAGTAAGCAAAGCAAAGAGTTGACCATAGATGATATAAGGAAAGGTCCGATAGACATCATCCAATAACTTACTTGACATTTCTACTTCTTCTACTCGTGCCAATCCTTCTGCCTTGTCTGTCAGCAAAATGACCTTGCGGGCAATCTCATCCCCAGCAACTTCTCTGACTAAATCTAGATCGTATTGCTTGGTATATGGATCTGTTGATCCAAAAACCAGGACAATTGTCTGCTCATTGACCAAGGATTTTGGTCCATGTCGAAAGCCGACTGGACTTTCATACATTGTTGCCACTTGGCCGGCCGTCAATTCTAGAATCTTCAATTGAGCTTCATGGGCTAGACCAAAGAAGGGGCCCGCTCCAAGATAGATTACACGATTGAAGTCTAAGTTTACCAAATTTTGAATCTCATCTACTCGGTCTAAAGTTTGCTGGCTTAAAGCAATCAAAGACGCAACTTTTTCCTCTTTCACTGAAAGTTCAGATTTATCAAAGACCAGTAAAGCCGTTAGCATCATAGAGGTAAAGCTCGAGGTCATAGCAAAACCCGCATCATTGGATGGAGAAGGTTGGAGCAAGAGCAGGTTTCTCTCGTCTCCATGAGCCTGCTGGGCTAATTTCCCTTCTGCTGCACAGGTAATTGTTACCTGATAAAGCTCATCTACCAACTGTTTAGCTAAATCGACTGTTGCTACACTCTCAGGAGAATTACCACTACGGGCAAAGGAAACCAAGACTGTCGGAACATCCTTACGCAAATGAGTCAAAGGATTGGCTACAATATCCGTTGTCGCAACCGAGTTGAAATTCCATTTTCGCTCATCGTAAATACTTCTGAGATAGGGAATCAAAGTATCCCCCACGTAGGCTGAAGTACCCGCACCAGTAAAGATAACCTTGACATAGTCGTATTTACCATCAATCGAGTCTATGAAAGCCTCAATTTCGGTTTGGTGAGCTTTATAAGCATCGAAGGCTGTCTGACAAACTTGTGGTTGCTGGTGGATTTCGCGCGTGGTGATTTCAGCTCCTAAGTCTACTAATTGCTCTCTTGAATAATTAAGCATTTTCTTTTTTGTTTCCTTTCTATTTTATTCGAATGTTTTCACACATTTATTTTTAAAAAAGAGGAGAGGAACAGCTCCCTCTCCCCTCATTTGTAGTCTATAAAACCCTAAATAGTGACTGGTGTCTACAAGACTTTTTTACGACACCTACCTACTCGTCTTCATCATCGTCAGCAAGCCCTGCCAAGAGGTCATTGACTTTAACAATGCTTTTGGCCGCTTTTTCTTGATAGTTGCTGTCGGCGCCGATCAAGGAAGAATTGATAAACTCAATGACCATTGGTAAATTCATACCAGCATAGAGTTCAATTTCTTTACCTTCCATAATCAAGCGACTAACAACATTACATGGTGTGCCTCCCAAGAGATCTGCAAATACCAGATAGTCATCAAAATCTTTGATAGTATCTAAAAATTTTGCTAGAAAATCTTCTGGTCCTTCTTCTGGAAGCAAGGCAACACTATGGATTGATTCTTGTGGGCCCATTATCATCTCTGTACTGTGTTTTAGCTCTTCACAGAAACGACCGTGGCTAATTAATACTAATTGCTTACTCATAAATTACTCCATTATGCCATTCCAAAGAAGAAGTGGCCAAATGCTGAGAAGGCAATTGCTGCAAGGACAATGAGCAAGATAGCTTTTGTAGAGTTCATACCCTTACGTCCAAGCAACCAGAAGATTACACCCGTGATGATGGCTGGTACCAAACGTGGGAAGATGAGATTAAGCATATCTTGAATTTCAATTGCTTTATCCCCGATGTGTGGAGCCCAAGAAACTTCAACACCAATCATGCTAGCTATCAAGGCACCGACCATGAAGACACCAAGTACAGATGCAGCATCAATCAAAGCTGTCAAAGTACTTTGCATATTGTTGACGAGGTTAACCCCTTCTTTATAGGCAAATTCCAATTGTTTCCAACGGAAAATGTCATAAGCAACTGCCACAGCGATCCACAAGAAGATACCTGCTGGGTTTCCTGCAACAGCTAAAGTTGCTGCGATTGAACCCATAATCGCTGGTACCAATGATCCAAAGATTGAGTCTCCAAGGGGAGCGAATGGTCCCATGAGACCTGTCTTGATACCATTGACCGCATCTTTTGATTTGACGCCATCTTTTTCTTCCAAAGCAAGGTCAAAACCAGTGATAATAGTGTGGAAGAATGGTGAAGTATTGAAGAATTGCGTATGCAATTTCATCATTTCTTTCAGTTCAGGTGTACCGTCTCCATACATTTTACGTAATTGTGGCAAAATCATGTAAAGGTAACCAGAAGCCTGCATACGCTCATAGTTCCAACCCAATTGGAAGGTAAACAAGCTACGTTTATTAATCTGTTTAAAATCTTCTTTTGTTAGTTTGTAATTAGAATTCGTCATCTTCAATTTCCCCGCTTTCTACATTGCTTGCTGGAGCAGCTACAACTGTACGTTGGCTGTTTTTGAAGTGTTGTACTGCAAGGAAGATACCGATAATGGCAATACCAATCATAGATACACTCTTGAAGTTGTTAACAAAAGTAATAGCTTGTTCTTTTGGAAGTTTAGAGAACACTTCAGAACCAACAATGCTAGACACTGCAGAACCAAGGCTTTGAACATTGCTATAAAGTACAGTCAACATAGCTGTCAAACCAAATCCAAGTGCCAAATAGTGAAGGTTACGTTTAACTGGAAGATAACGAAGCAAGATTGCAAATCCAAGGCCTGGAAGCATTTGACCCGCAAGTTTTAGACCGTTCGCCAACCATTGTACATTAGCAAGACCTGTAACTATAGTTGTTACAAAAGCTCCACCATAGGCAAGGGCAAAGAAGACCGGGAGGGCACGAGAAAGAGCCCAAGGAATCGCACCAAGGAGATAGTTGCGTTCGATGCCTTTGTAGTCAAAGCGTTCAATCGCGGCATCCACACGGTGAGCGAAGTAAGTTGTAGTCATACGACCAAGAATATCGAAGTATGTCAACAAAGTTGCTACCGGCACAGCAATTGTAGCAATAGCAAGTTCTGGATCAAGCCCTTGAGATACTGAGAAGGCAGTTGCAAGAACCGCACCAGAAGTAGCATCAATACGAGAAGCACCACCGAAGGTACCAACACCAAGTACCACCAATTGAAGGTTGGCACCAATCAATAAACCTGTAGGTAAATCTCCCATAATGAGCCCTGTGATAAATCCAGCAAATACAGGTGAACCTGCTGAAGAAACGATCGTCAACTCATCGCAGATTTGATAAGCTGAGTACAGAGTGAGTAGTAAAATTTGCCACCATTGTATCATGACAAAGACCTCCTAAAAATTTTTCCTTATTTTAACAAATTCATAAAGTCCGCAACCGGATCATTTGGAACCATCTGAGCTGTCAGCTTCACGCCTTTTTCATGCAGTTTGTGGAAAGCTTCCACATCCGCATCAACCACATTGATAGAGCGAGTGATTGGACGAGTTTCGTCTGATTGAGACATATTTCCGACATTAAGTGTTTCTAGTGGCACACCAGCCTCTACCAAACGAAGGAAACGGTCTGGTTTACGAGCAACGATAAAGAGTCGTTGCGAGTCATATTTTCCAGCCAAGATGTTTTCTGCTGCTTTAGCGATTGGCAGAATGCTGAGCTTCACTCCTGGTGGCGTTGCCAACTTGAGCCCGCTCTTTTCAATATCATTTTGTGCCACTTCGTCATCAATTACCATGATGCGTGTCACATTAAGCTTAGTAGTCCAAAGGTTGGCTACTTGTCCATGAATCAGACGTCCGTCGATTCGATTCCCTACGATTGTCATAAATTTTCCCCCTTTATATTTTTAAATGTAGGTTGGTTAACAAGATGAATAGAATCTTTAAATTCCCCTTCCGTCTCAAAAATAATGATACGGTTTGCTCCTTCCTGCAGGAGACCATGAGGAATATAAAGAGATAAGGTTGGCCCGACATTCCAGAAACGCCCAATATTGACTCCATTGACAAAAGCGACGCCTTTCCCAAAGTCTGTCAAATCAAGATAGGTATCTTTAAGCGCTTTCATTTCTAGGTTAAAATCAAAGGCATAGAAAGCTGGATGCCCCGGGTACCATTCTTTTGAAAAGTCAATCTTTTCAGGTTGATCTAGAGTAAGGCAGTAATGCTGCCAATCTAGCATGAAGTGTAAGTCCTTGCAGAGCCCTGTTCGGATTCCTTTTCTCTGAGTATCTGCCAAGAGTTTATGGCCATAGTTGACTCGACCCATATTTTCTACGAGGATGTCAATACTATGCTTTGTTTTGGCCTGTCTATCGACAAAGATATCTGCACCAATTTCAGTTTGATATTGGGTAGCAATATGTTCTTGGTCTACAAAAAGTTGCATCCGATCGCGACCGTCAATAATACGAATCTTTTCTTGATCTGCATCCCAGCTAGCCTCTGTATGATAGAGTAGATAGCCGTAGTTCTGACCTAACTCCTCCATCTTTTTAGGATAGAGACTTTGAACAGGCTCCGCCAAATCCGCCAAAGTTTCAAACAAACTAACCTTGTCGCTCAAAGGAATATTTTTTTGTTCAAAGTTGCCTTTCACCAGAGGTTCCATTTGTGGGTATTCTGGGTAATAAGTCTTTAACATCTTTTGAACTGCAAAGTACTTAGGTGTTGGATTTCCGGCTTCATTTAGCAAGGCATCGTAGTCATAGGAAGTGACTTGCGGGAGATCAATTGTTCCACGCGCTGAACAACCATTCATGAAACCAAAGTTGGTTCCCCCATGAAACATATAAAGATTGATCGAACCTTGCTTGAGAACCTCATGAACGGCTTCTGCCAACTCTTCAGGATCCCTTGTAATAATAGGTTCCTTCCAACGATTAAACCAGCCGTCCCAAAATTCCATACACATGAGTGGCCACTTCTTGTCGTGCTCTTGGAAAAATTTTTCCATCGAAGCAAAATTTTCATCTGCTCGAGAGCCAAAGTTTCCAGTAACCAACAAATCCTCATCGACTAGAGTCCCTGCTTCTAAAGTGGCCCTCCAAGGCCCATCTGATGTAAAGAGGGGACAGGTTACACCTCTCTCTACCATTAATTCCCTGACCGCTCTGAGATAAGCTTTGTCCTCACCATAGGAACCATACTCATTTTCAACCTGCATCATGAGAATATTGCCACCCTGATCCAATAATCTAGGTGTTAAGCGAGGAAGCAGTTCATCGTAGTAAGCTGCTACAGCCTCAATAAACCTGGGATCAGATGAACGAATCCTCATGTCTTCTGTCAAAAGCCAAGCTGGTAAGCCACCAAACTCCCACTCCGCACAGATGAAAGGCGACGGTCGAACAATAGCGTAAAGTCCTAAGTCTTGAGCTATCTGCAAGAACCTTTCTAAGTCCAACTGTCCTTGAAAATTGAATCGCCCCTTCTCGGGCTCATGTACATTCCAAGGAACATAAGTCTCAACCGTATTAAATCCTAAAGCTTTTAAGTTGTAAAGCGAATGATGCCAGTCATCTGGATGCACTCGAAAGTAGTGGATTGCACCCGATAAAATCTTAAATGGCTTCTGATCTAGTAGAAAATTATCAGACACTTCAAATCTTTCCAAACGCCCACCCTCTTTCAAAGAAAACTCTTTCATTAATTAATATAATAATATTTTGAAAAAAAGTCAATAGTTTTGAACTATTTTTTAGAAAATATGGTAAAATTCTAGTAAGAGGGAATAGAAGTGAGGTGAAAAAATAATGGCAATCCCTAAATACCAATACATAAAAGATGAACTAAAACAAAAAATCATTTCTGGTCAATTTGAAAATGGTGATAAGTTTTACACTGAGGCTGAATTGATACAGATGTATGATGTTAGTTCTATCACTGTCGTCAGAGCACTAAACGATCTTGCCAACGACGGATATATTATCCGCCAGCAAGGAAAAGGCACCTTCGTATCTAGAGCCCGTAAGCATAAACTAGTCGAATTTTCTGATGTAGAGGTTTTTCCATCCCAAAGTGACCATGTCACTGTCTTATCCATTGAGCGTGGAAACGATGGAGCCATTCTAGACAAACTCGGTCTAAAGAGCAACCAATTCTATTATAGGATTGAACGGGTCAGAGAAACAAATGGTGTGACCTATATCTATCAGCAATCCTATATCCCAGAACAATATGTAAATGCGAACTATCCAAACTTAGAGTACTATAGTTCTATTTATGGTCGCTTCAAAGCAGATTATCATATTCATATGAACGATGAACCCTTTGAAGAAATCAACGAAATTGTTTTCCCAACACCTAAGCATGTAGCTGAAAAACTAGGAATCGATCCTCAATTTCCTTCTGTACATCAAGTGAAAACTACTCAGCTTGAAAGTACTGGACAAATCCTGGAATATGTTGAGAGTTACAAACGCGGAGACTTTTATAAAATCAAGTTTATTGCCTCTGATAAAAGTCGTTAATAGTAGTAAAAAACGAACTCTATCAAGCACTTACACTCTTTTGTAAAAGCGCTTTCATTGATGTTTATATTATATCGTGTTTTACCTAAAATGAAAAGTTATTTTGTTAGATACCTTTAATTTGTTTGCTAAAATATATAATATGAACACTTATTTAAACAAAAAGCTATCAATTAACTGAATTGATAGCTTTTTTGATTTTTGTTTTATTGAGAGTATGTTGGCTTACTTTAGTCAAACAAACAAATTTCCTGACTAACTAAGCCATTTCTTCCTTTACCCGGAGTCTTTGAAAGGAAAAATATATAGAAAATGGACGGTTTTATTATCAATGTCTAAAATGTCTCACACCTGTGAAGACCATGGTCAAGCCATATTTGTCCGCAGCTTCGATAGACTCTTGGTCACGAACCGAGCCACCCGGCTGTATGATGGCCTTAATTCCTGCTTTGGCGATTTCTTCCACGTTATCCGCAAATGGGAAGAAGGCATCGGAAGCAAGTACAGCACCGTCAAGGCTGTCTTTTGCTTGTTCAATGGCGATACGAACAGAAGCCACACGGTTAGTCTGACCCGGGCCAACACCAAGTGTCATGTGGTCGTTGGTCACGATGATACCGTTTGATTTCACATACTTGATTGCCTTCCAAGCAAACTCAAGAGCTGTCGCTTCTGTCTCAGTTGGTTGGCGCTTGGTCACCACTTGCCAGTCAGCTGGGCTTTCTTTCACTACGTCTTGGTTTTGCACGAGGAGTCCACCAACCACACCTGTGTATTCTGCTTCCACTTCACTGGCATCTTGAGCATCAAATGGCAAGGCAAGGATACGCAAGTTTTTCTTTTTGTTGGTCAAAATGGCTAGCGCTTCATCCGTATAGCTCGGTGCGATGATGATTTCAAGGAAGACGCCATGCATCTTCTCAGCTGTCGCAGCATCCACCTCACGGTTAAGGACGACAATCCCACCAAAGATTGAGACAGGATCAGACTCATAAGCATAATCCCAAGCAGTCTCGATGTCATCTGCTTGACCGATACCACATGGATTCATGTGTTTCAAAGCTACAACTGTCGGACGGTCTTTGAAGTCACGGATGATACGGATTGCGGCATCAGCGTCGCGGATATTGTTAAATGACAATTCCTTACCGTTGAGCTGTTTTGCTGAAGCAATCGAGTAGTCAGTCGGTAAAGCCTTTTGGTAGAAATCCGCATCTTGTTGAGGGTTTTCCCCGTAGCGCATGGCTTGTTTGAGGTCATAGGTCAAAGTGAGTTTTTCAGGTTTTTCTTCACCCACTTGAGCTGTGAAATACTCTGCAATCAAAGCATCATAAGCCGCTGTATGACGGAAAACCTTGGCTGCTAAACGTTGGCGAGTTTCGTAAGTCGTTTCACCATTGGCTGACAACTCGTCCAAAACCACTGCATAGTCAGCAGGGTCTACCACAACCGTCACGCTGGCATGGTTTTTAGCTGCTGAACGAAGCATAGACGGCCCACCAATATCGATGTTCTCCACCGCATCAGCGTATGTCACATCTGGTTTTATAATGGTTTCCTTGAAAGGATAGAGGTTGACCACTACAAGGTCAATAAGCTCAATATTATTATCTTTAGCCGCCTCTAAATGGCTATCGAGATCACGACGAGCGAGGAGCCCACCGTGGATATTCGGGTGCAGGGTCTTGACACGACCATCCATCATTTCTGGGAAGCCAGTCACGTCGTCAATAGCAATGGTCTCTACCCCAGCACTATCGAGGGCAACCTTTGTTCCACCTGTCGAGATGATCTCCCAACCGAGTTTTTTGAGTTCTTGGGCAAATTCAACAATGCCTGCTTTGTCTGAGACGCTGATTAAGGCGCGTTTAGTCATTTTCTTTCCTTTCCTTGTATCTTTCACATCATTTAAACTAAAGACTGGCGATCATAGTCTGTAATCTGATTCCCAAGTTCTTGCAATAATTTTCTTACCTCAAGCTTACTTGTTTCACTTTCATACACGCTTCGCAGTTCTGCATCCGTCGCACCAATCAGGGTTACAAATTCTACTTTTCCATGCGGAGTATCTAGGGACTTAGCTAGATTATCGCGAGCAGTCAGAAAACCTGTCAACTTTGATTTTTGCTGGGCATCAATTCCTACCGTTTGCTTGGTATAAATGTATTCTTCTGGTAAAACAACTTTACCCGTTTTAAAAATATATCTTGCCACATATTGCAATAAACCACAGCCATTTTTGATTTCTTCTTCGTCATTATCTGATTTCTTTAACTTAAAAGTCAATTCAATCCCATAACCACTGTATTCTGGATCTGAGCTTTCCTTTGTATATAATTCTGACAAGCCATAGCCAACAAAATGCCAAAATTCTCCCGCATCATAAACACTGATACCATCAAGAGGATCTGGACCACCAAACATATATTTAATAAGTGTTCCATAATGCCGAGGATTGGGCTGATCAGGATAGAGACGATCAAATTCTGCATCAATGGCTTCCCATCCTGGAGCGCTATCATCTGTATTATCAGATTGAATAACAGTCTTGTCTCCATCTTCAATCGGTGTTTCTTCACCGGAAGATTTCTTCTTAAAAAAATCAAATAGACCCATAAATTCTCCTTAGCTAATACCCATACTTATGGTTTACCGAACATGTCTTTACCTTCTCGCCACCCCTAAACTCTCCAACACTTGAGGATAGAGCTGATACTCGGTGGCATGAATGCGAGCTTCAAAGCTTTCGATAGTATCATCAGCTAGACGTGGTACACGGACTTGCTTGATAACCTTGCCTGTATCCACACCAGAGTCCACCCAGTGAATGGTGACGCCACTCTCAGCAACACCAGCATTCCAAGCATCCTCAATCCCATGAGCTCCTGGAAATTCTGGCAGGTAGGCTGGATGGATATTGATAATACGCCCCTCGTAGGCTCCAAGTAAGGTAGGCCCAACGATTTTCATGTAGCCGGCGAGGCAAACCAAGTCAATCTGGTGTTCTTGCAAGAGTTCCACGAGTGCTGCCTCATAGTCTGCCTTGTTCTCAAACTCCTTGAGTTCAAAAGCATAGGACAGGACGCCGAGCTTTTCTGCCCTCTCTAGCACATAGGCGTCACGATGGTCTGAAAAGACAAACTCCACCGGAAATTCTTCGGCAATCACCTGAAAATTTGAGCCATTACCTGAGGCAAAAACCGCTATTTTTTTCATTTGATGATGACACTTTCGTTTTCTTTCTTGACGATGCGACCAATTTCATAGACTGGTTCATCCAGCAATTCCTTGACACGACCTACATTTTCAGGGCTAACTGCCAGCATGAGTCCCACACCCATATTGAAGATTTCAAACATTTCTTCATGCTTGATTTCACCGTATTTTTCAAGGGCTTTGAAAATTGGAAGCACTGGAACTTTGCTTTCCTCAATCTCTGCAGCCAAGTCATCTGCAAACATACGAGGGACATTCTCGGTAAAACCACCACCTGTGATGTGGGCAATACCGTTGACCAGCTCTTCCCTGATGAGAGGCAAGACAGCCTTGACATAGATACGAGTCGGCTCAAGAAGGACTTCCTTAAGTTTCTTGCCTTCCAATTCTGGCAAGACTTCCTCACCTGTATAGTCGGCAAAGACGCGACGCACGAGTGAGTAACCATTGGAGTGAATCCCACTTGAAGCAAGCCCGAGAAGAACATCTCCTTCCGTCACCTTTGAACCATCGATGATTTGGCTTTTTTCAGCCACGCCGACCGCAAATCCAGCCAAGTCGTAGTCATCTTCGCCATACATACCAGGCATTTCAGCCGTTTCCCCACCGATGAGGGCAGCGCCTGCCTGCACACAACCTTCTGCCACACCAGCAACGACTTGTTCTAGTTTAGCTGGTTCATTCTTGCCAGTCGCGACGTAGTCAAGGAAGTAAAGAGGCTCCGCACCTGCAGCGATGATGTCGTTGACACACATAGCTACACAGTCCTGACCGATGGTATCGTGCTTGTCGTATTTGATAGCCAGCATGAGCTTAGTTCCGACACCGTCAGTCCCTGAAATCAAGACGGGCTCTTTGACACCTGTTTTTGAGAGGTCAAACATGCCACCAAAGCCACCAAGAGCTCCCATGACACCCGCACGCTCCGTGCGAGCCACATGCTTTTTGATCCGCTCAACAACTTCATAACCCGCTTCAACATCTACACCAGATTGCGCATAAGCATTTTTATTTGTCATCTTCTCTTCCTTTCCTTTCATGGAGAGTCTTTATCCGTCTATTTGTAAAAACTGGTCTTATCCCCCAAGCTTCTACGATATTCTTCCTCATAGTCGTAGAGAGGAGTTGGGTAGTCTCCATCAAAATAAGCGACACAGAGACCACCGTTCGGCGCATCTGTTTCGATGCCGATAGAATCAATCAAGCCATCAATCGAAAGATAGGTCAGGCTATCCGCACCAATGATTTGGCAGGTTTCTTCGACTGTATGATTAGCCGCAATCAACTCCTGACGCGTCTGGATATCAATCCCGTAGAAGCATGGATAAGCTAGCGCTGGACTGCCAATAGCAACGTGAACCTCGGACGCACCTGCTTCTTTCAAAAGCTGAACGATACGGCGAGAGGTTGTCCCACGAACAATGGAATCATCAATCATCACCACACGTTTGCCTTTGACAACACCCGAAACAGCAGACAGTTTCATCCGCACCCCTTGCTCACGCAATTCTTGAGTCGGTTGGATAAAGGTGCGTTGGGTGTATTGGTTTTTGATTAATCCCATTTCGTTTGGCAGACCAGATTCTTCCGCAAAGCCCATGGCTGCGCTTAGTGAAGAATTGGGTACACCGACCACGATATCCGCTTCATGCTTAAATTCACGCGCCAATTGAGCCCCCATGCGTTTGCGAGCTGTATGGACGTTGACCCCATGGATGTTAGAGTCAGGGCGAGCAAAATAGATATACTCCATAGAGCAAATCGCCAATTGGGTATCATTCGTATAACTATCGTACTGGATGCCATTGTCATCCACAATCACAATTTCCCCTGGTTTTACATCACGAATCCACTCAGCACCGATGACTTCAAAGGCACACGTTTCAGAAGAAACCACAACTGCTCCATTGCCCATTTTCCCGATTGAAAGCGGACGGAAGCCATTAGGATCAAGCGCAGCAATCAACTTATCCTCAAATAGCAAGATATAAGCAAAGCCACCTTTGACAAGGCTGAGCGCCTCCTTGATTTTGCCCATGAGACTAGGATTGTGACTACGGCGAATCAGGTGAGCCAAGATTTCCGAGTCCGAAGTTGAGCTGAAAATAGCGCCTCTTTGCTCCAATTCTTTCTTAAGAGATTCTGCATTAGTTAGGTTCCCATTATGAGCCAGCCCAAACTGCATATCATGAAAGCGAAAAATGAAAGGCTGGATATTATCTGCAGAAGCTTCTCCTGCAGTCGCATAACGCACATGTCCAATGGCAGCAGATCCTGTCAACTTGTCCAATTTGGTAGGATTTTTGAAAACTTCTGATAGAAGCCCCATGTCACGATGGCGCTTTAGTTGCCCCTGATCATTAGAAAGGATTCCCGCCCCCTCTTGACCACGGTGCTGAAGACTATGGAGCCCAAAATAAGTCAATTTAGCCGCATCTGGATGTCCCCAGATACCGAAAACACCACATTCTTCATTAAGTGACTTTACTTCGTATGTCATTTTTTTACCTAAATTCTTTTATCCTGAAAAGGGAGAAAACCTGGCCTGACAGGCCAAGTAGACTCCGTTTTGATTACTTTCTCTTACAAGCCAGTGTTATCTTGACCCGCTTGGAAATAACGAACGGCACTTTCAAACAATTTCTGGTCTTTCTGACCTGGAATATTTTGGAAAAGGCCGTCTTCATAACGTTCTGAGTGACCCATTTTACCAATGATTTGACCGTTCTTGCTTGTAATCCCTTCGATAGCGTAAAGAGAGCCATTTGGATTATACTTACTATCCATGCTTGGCTGACCGTCAAAGTCTACGTACTGGCTCCAAATCTGACCATTGTCACGCAACACAGCAAATTCCTCAGCAGTTACAACAAATTTCCCTTCACCATGTGAAACCGGAATGGCATGAATATCTCCTACTTGCACACCAGCCAGCCAAGGCGAGTTAATATTGGCAATACGGGTTTCAACCATCTTAGCCACGTGCTGATTAGCATCATTGTAAAAGAGAGTTGGACTACTATCCCCTACTTCTTCAAAGTTTCCATATGGAAGAAGACCAGATTTGACTAGAGCTTGGAATCCATTACAGATACCAATGATAAGACCGCCACGAGCAATGAAAGCATCAATGGCTTTCTTGACCTTCTCGTTGAGAAGAATGTTGACAATAAATTTAGCTGACCCATCTGGCTCGTCTGCAGCAGAGAAACCACCTGCAAAGAAGATAATATTTGCCTTGTCAATGTTGTCAACCATTATGTCAACGGACTTGACAATAGCCGCTTCGTCCAAAGTAACAAATGGAACTAGATTAACCTTTGCTCCAGCTGCTTCAAAAGCTTTGGCCGAGTCATATTCTGAGTTGGTTCCAGGAAAGACTGGGATGTAAACCAGAGGCTCAACCACTTTCTCTTTAGCTTTGATAACTGTATCAGAGACAAGTGCTGGGACGTCCTCTAAAACTTTAGATTGTTCAAATTCTGTTGGATAAACTGCTTCTAATTTTCCTTCAAAGGCATTGAGTAAATTCTGTCCATCTATGTCAATATTATTTACATTGACTGTAAATGATTGGGTTGTTTGTCCAATCTTAGCTACATTTGGAATATCCTCTTTAGATGTAAAGACAAAGCCACCTAGCTGACCAGTTAAACAAGTTGACAGATCTGTTAAGTTCACTTTTGCTCCTATACGATTCCCCAGACTCATAAGAGCTAAGCTTTCAAGTACTCCACCATATTTAACTGCTGATGCCGCACTGATTTTATGTTCTTTTTGAAGACTTGCAAACTGTGTAAAGTTTGCCTTTACAGTATCGAAATCAATTTCTTGAGATAGGGCTGGTCCTGGAATATAGTAAATCCACTCTCCCACTGCCTTAAACTCTGGAGATAGGACTTTTCTGCTGTCTGCAGTTGTTACACCAAATGCAACTAGAGTTGGAGGCACTGTCAATTCTTCGAAGGTACCTGACATAGAGTCCTTACCACCAATAGACGGGAGTCCTAGCTGAATCTGTGCTTCAATAGAACCTAGAAGGGCAGATACAGGCTGACCAAAACGTTCAGCTTTCTTATCCATTCTCTCAAAGTACTCTTGGTATGAGAAACGAGCCTTAGACCATTCTCCACCAGCGGCAACCAATCGAGCAGTTGCTTCGATCACTGCATATGCTGCCCCATGGTAAGGTGACCACTCAGCCAAATACGGATGGAAGCCCTGAGCTATCACAGATGCAGTATTCGTAAAACCAGACTGAACAGGTAATTTTTGAACAGAAGCTTCTGTTGGAGTTATTTGATAACGGCCTCCCAGTGGATGATTTACAGTTGAACGTCCTACAGAACTGTCAAAAATCGTCTGTAAACCTTTTTGGCTAGCATGATTCAGATCAGATAGAAGAGCTAACAGGTCTGTTTCAAGACTTTCAGCTGATGTTGTCCTTTCTTCAGGTAGCTTGACATCCTTGTCAACCACCTTGGCATCAACAACAACACGAACACCATTTGTATCAAGGAAAGAACGCTCCAAGTCGACAATTGTTTCACCATTCCAGTGCATAACCAGATTTGGTTTTTCAGTCACTGTCGCAACGACAACAGCGTCAATATTTTCTTTGTTACATTCCGAAACAAAGGTATCAACATCCTCAGGACGAACAACAACAGCCATCCGTTCTTGTGATTCAGAGATAGCAATTTCTGTACCATTAAGTCCTTGGTATTTAAGAGGTACCTTGTCAAGGTCAATTTCCAGCCCGTCTGCCAATTCACCAATGGCCACACAGACACCACCTGCTCCAAAGTCATTTGATTTCTTGATGAGGCGAGTTACATTGCCATTACGGAAAAGGCGTTGAATCTTGCGTTCTTCAATGGCATTCCCTTTTTGAACTTCTGCTCCTGCTGTCTCTACAGATTCGACAGTTTGTACTTTTGAAGATCCTGTTGCTCCCCCAACTCCGTCACGCCCTGTCTTTCCACCTAATAAGATGACCACATCGCCTGCAACTGGTTTTTCACGAACAACATTTTCCTTAGGAGCAGCTCCGACAACCGCACCAAGCTCCATCCTCTTAGCTACAAAACCTGGGTGGAAGTACTCGCGAACATAAGTCGTTGCTAAACCAATTTGATTCCCGTAAGAAGAATAGCCATGCGCTGCTGTTTTAGAAATGATCTGCTGAGGAAGCTTTCCAGCTCGCGTTTCAGCAATTGGCTGGGTAATATCCCCCGCACCAGAAATCCGCATTGCTTGATAAACATAAGAACGACCAGAGAGTGGATCACGAATAGCTCCACCAATACAAGTCGCAGCGCCACCAAAAGGCTCAATTTCTGTTGGATGGTTGTGGGTTTCATTTTTAAACATCAGCAACCAAGGCTCTATAACTCCATCCACGTCCACTTCAATCTCAACTGAACAAGCATTAATTTCGTCAGACACTTCCATATCATCTAGACGCCCATTGGCTCTTTCGTAACGACCAAAAATAGTCGCCATATCCATGAGAGTCTGCGGTTTTTCCCCACGTCCCAACTCATCGCGCATAGCCAAGTATTTATCATAAGTAGCCTGCAATTGTTTTTCAAACTTAGAAGCTGAAAAATCAATCGTTTTTAACTCAGTCTCAAAGGTTGTATGACGGCAATGATCAGACCAATAAGTATCTAGGACCTTTAGCTCTGTCTCTGTTGGCACGCGCCCAATGGATTTGAAATAATCCTGAATAAATAAGAGGTCATCGACTTCCATAGCTAAGCCTTGTTCAGACTTGTAGAGCAAAAAATCTTCTGCTGTATAGTTTTCAAAGAAATCTAGATTTGGAATTTCCTTGTCAGAGCTTGAAAATTCCTGAGGACGGAGGCCTGAGAGAATATCTTTAAAGCGGGAATCCACTGGATTTAAAAGGTAACGCTTAATCGTCTCCAGTTCATTGGCATCAATATTTTTGTTGACCAAATAAAGTTGAGCTGTATTCACAATTACATTGCTATCACTGCCCAAGAGCAATAAAGCCTCCTGAGCGCTAGCTGAGCGTTGGTCAAACTGACCTGGCAGAGCTTCGATAGCAAAAAACGCTGTTTCTGCAAGTGCAACCTCTACTTCCTCTTCTGTCAGCAATCTATCTGTTACTTGCTCAGAAAAAATATGTTTTTCAGCCCGAGTATACAAGTCTTCTGCCAGATGAAAAACATCGTAAACCTGAATTATACGAAGATCTGATAATGTTTTTAACTGGAGATTATATATCAGCTCTTTCATTAAACTCTGTGACTTGATACCAAAGTTATTTTTCTTCTCTACAAAAATACGCTTGTCCATGACTTTTCACACCCGTCCTTACTTAATCGCCTGCAACTTCTCCCAAACAACTTGGTAAACATCCGTCAATTCACCAAGACCACGCCGGAAAACATCCTTGTCCATGTGGTGTCCTTCTGCGTCCCAGAGACGGCAGTTATCAGGTGAAAATTCATCTGCTAGAATAATCTTGCCATCTTTGTCAAAGCCGAACTCTAACTTGAAATCAATCAATTTCAGTCCGATTTGGTGGAACCAATCTGACAAAAGCTTATTGATCCGACGAGTCTCCTCTTTCAAAAAGGCAATTTCTTCGTCGTTAGCAATCTTCAAGAATTTTACATGCTCATCATTGATGAAAGGATCGTCCAAATCATCATTTTTGTAGTAAAATTCCACAATCGGGGTCTCAAGTGCAATCCCTTCTTCTACTCCAAAACGCTTAGAGAAAGATCCTGCTGTATAGTTCCGAAGCACTACTTCTAATGGAATAATCTTTACTTTTTTGTTGAGTTGATCTGTATCTGAAATCTTTTCAATAAAATGCGTGGCTACACCCGCAGCATTCAGTTTTTCAAAAATAAATGATGAAATCTGATTATTGAGTACTCCCTTACCAACAATCTGTTCTTTCTTAACCCCATTAAAAGCGGTAGCTTGATCCTTATAATGTGCTACAATCACATCCTCATCATCTGTAGCAAGAATATCTTTGGCTTTTCCCGAATATATCAATTTATTTGACATTTTAATGTTCGCCTTTCGTAATTTTTATGCCTTCATTTTATCATACGAACTAGATATTTACAAGCTGTATCCGTATTTTGTATCTAACTTCCATTGATTTTTTTATTTGAACTACCTTCCTTATCAAAATATAGAAAAAAGTAGGTCAAGGCCTACTTTGTTTTTTTCTCAATATATGCTACTACATCTGCAACACTGCATAGACGATCAATATCTTCATCTAAAATATCAATTCCAAATTCGTCTTCTAAGGTCAGAATAAACTCCATCATATCAACAGAATCCGCCCCAAGGTTATCCTTAAAGCTTAATTCCGGAGTTACCTCAAAACTTTTACCTTGGCGTTCTTGAATGATAGATACGATCTTTTGGTAGATTGTTTCCTGCGTCATTGTGTTTCCTCCTTTGAGAATTCTGTAACTGATTTACCAACCACATCTGTGTGTAGCATTGTTCGAATTTGACGAATCGTACTGCAAACTGTTTTTGCATCACTTGAGCCGTGAGTCTTAACAACTGGCGCTTTTAGACCAAATAATACGGCTCCTCCAGCATCAGAATAATCTAGTCTAGACTTTAGTTCCTTCAGACTATCTTTTAAAAGCAAGGCACCCAACTTGGCCTTGAGACCACCACCTAAAATACTCTTCTTAAGCTGCCCCATAATGCTGAGCGCTGTTCCCTCAATAGACTTTAAGACTGCGTTTCCGGTGAATCCATCTGTCACTACAACATCAGCTACACCATTCATCAACTCACGCGCTTCCACATTGCCAATAAAATTAAGAGAAGAATCTGCAGCGAGTAGTTCATAGGTCTCCTTGCGTAAAGGATCACCCTTGCTACTTTCTGTCCCGTTGTTCAAAAGACCTACACGTGGTTTCTTAATTCCTCTCACGCTCTCAGCATAAAAAGATCCTAACTTGGCATACTGATATAGGTGATGAGCTGTATTTTCCGCATTAGCTCCTAAATCTAGCATATCAAATCCCTGACCATCAACGGTTGGTAGAGTTGACAACAGACCTGGTCGATCAATGTTTTTAATGCGACCTACGATAAAGAAGCCTGCCGCTAAAAGTGCACCTGTATTCCCAGCAGAAAGAACAGCATCTGCTTCTCCTGCTTTAACAGCCTTAGCAGCTAAGACCATGCTAGAGTTCTTCTTTTGACGAATGGCCTTGGTTGGCTCATCATCAGAATTAATCTTTTCATCTGTGTGGACAATGCTAACTCGCTCACTTGCAGTCAGATACTGCTTGATCTTGGCCTCATCTCCATATAAAATCAGCTCGATATCTGAAAACTCTTGAAGAGCTTGATTAGCTCCTTCTACCAAGGCTTGGGGGGCAAAGTCGCCTCCCATAGCATCAATGGCAATTTTTTTCATATTGACTCCTTATTTTCTTTATCTTTTAAAATACTTCCCCAGTCTCCCAGAGAATCAATGAATTTCTTTGATTTCAAATGAATTCCAACATAATCGTCGTAAATTTGATCTATAAATTCGCGTAGTTGTTGCTTAATTTCTGCTTTTAGTGAAATAGTTTCCAGAGTGCTATATTCCACTGCCTGAAATTGATCAAGTAAAAATGGGATATTAGGATGAAGATGACAACGACGATCGTCTTCATGATAGTGGTCTGGACAGAGGACACCATTGAATTTAAAGGAAAAATCAAAAGGTAGTCCAGTTCGATGACAAAAGACACATTCATGGAAATTCAGAGAAACACCAAAACGTGACAAAATCTGAACTTCAAAAATATTTGTCAAAATCTCATGGTCTAAACCGTCTTCCATTAGCTCCAAGGTTTTTGTCAGAAAAGCAAAAAGAGCAGCATCTGGTTGACTGTCCGGAATACTAGCGTCTGCCAAGGCAGCTACATAGGTAGCATAGGCCATGATGAATAAATCACTATTAATCCGAGTAAAAGGCTGGACATCCTGGTAATCCTGAATATAACTCAGACCATCATCATTCACCTTCATAAGCAGATTTGCCAAGGTAAGGGGCTGAATAACAGGACTCAGCTTAGAGTTGGTGGCATGTTTCACGAAAAACATACGCTTGCCAGCCTGTTCTGTAAAGATTTTTACTAATTTGTCGTCTTCACGAAAGTTTCGATTATAGAGGACCAGCGCCTTACTCGTGATGGACTGCATCATATTCTTCCATGTACTCCTTGAGTCGCTTCATAGCCTCTTGAATGACCTCCATACTAGCTGCATAAGAAAGCCGAATATAGCCTTCCCCATACTGGCCAAAAGCTGCACCTGGAATAAAAGCAACTGCTTTTTTCTCAGCAAAATCTTTTAGAAAAGCGAACGAATCCTGCGTAAACCCATCCGGAATCTTAGCAAAGATATAAAAAGCACCGTCTGGTTTTATAATTTTAAAGCCTAAGTCCCTCATCTTTTCTAAGATATAATCTCGCCTTATGATGTATTCCTTCTTCATAGGAAGAGCGTCGTCTTTTCCAGCTGATAAGGCTTCTACCCCTGCAAATTGGGCCATAGTATTTGCAGCAGTTACCAAATATTGATGACTCTTGATGATCTGAGCGGTAAACTCAGCTGGCGCAAAGATAAATCCTAATCGCCAACCAGTCATAGCATGAGATTTGGAGAGACCATTGATAACAATGGCTTGCTTAGGTAGATACTGACCGATAGAAACATGAGCCTCTTCTCTGTATGTCAGCTCCGAATAAACTTCATCACAGACAACAAAGACAGGATATTTACTTAACACTGCTGCCAAGTCCTGGATTTGCTCCCTAGAATAGGTCACACCAGTTGGATTGGCTGGATAGTTCAGGATAACAGCCTTTACTTTTTCACCCTGCTCCAAAATAGCCTTTTCTAGCATTTCAGGAGTCAGGACAAAATCATTTTCTGTTGTATCAATTTCGACAATTTTCGCTCCTACAAGGTTAACAATCGGCTCATATCCTGGATAAGCAGGTGCAGGAAGTAAAACAACATCATCTTCTTCTAAGATAGCTGTCAAGGTTGCAGACAGAGCTTCTGTTGCACCAATAGTCACCAACACTTCACTTTCTGGTTTATATTCTAAATTATATTTTTCTTTGACAAACTCGCTCGCTGCCTGTCTTAGCTCAAGCAAACCACTCATACCGGTATAATGACTCTGATCGGCATCAATAGCAGCCTTAGCCGCTTCTTTTACATGGTTCGGAGTTGTAAAATCTGGCTCGCCCAAGGTCAGGCGTAAAACCCCGGGAATACTTGATATGGACTGATCAAACTGACGAATCATCGATACTTCAATTTTATCTAAATTCTTATTAAAACGTTTCGTTAAATCCATACATTGCCTCCATATCTTTATCTTTTCAAATATTATACTACAAATAAAAGACCGTCGCAAAAACTGACTGTAATCATACAAAAGGAAAAAGATTGCAGCTCAAGCCCAATCTTGTATCCTTTCTTTATTGTTCTTCGCTTTCATCATCGAAATAGCGAATCAAGTTCTTTTCTGTCAAAATATCTGAGTAAGTATAAGATTCTACATAAGTACTTGCAGAGTCTCCAGCTGGAACATTGTCATTTGTATATTCTACTATAAATAAAGAAGGATAAACCTCAATCAAACGTCCCTTTTTATCCTTTTGACGCTTCCGCCCATTTTCCAGAGTCATCTCGACAATCTGCCCCTCATGTGCCTTGATGTCTTCTTTAATTTTTTTCATTTTTGCTACATCTGTAAATGCATCACTCATTTTATACTTCCTCCCTTTTAGAAATACTTGAGAACTTGTTGTATTCTTTTTGGAAAATCAATTCTACCGTACCACGGGCGCCACTCCGGTTTTTCTCAATAATAACTTCCACCTTGTTATTTGGAATACCTTCTTCTTCCTCGCCAGCACGATCATAATAATCATCCCGATAGAGAAAGGCTACGATATCCGCATCCTGCTCGATAGATCCAGATTCCCGGATATCAGACAGCACTGGCCGTTTATCTTGCCGTTGCTCTACTCCACGAGAAAGCTGACTCAGGGCGATCACTGGTACTTTTAATTCTTTGGCCAAAATCTTCAGCTGACGAGAGATTTCTGATACCTCTTGCTGACGATTTTCTCGTCCGGTTCCTGTGATCAACTGCAGGTAGTCAATCAAAATCAGTCCTAAATTGCCTGTTTCTTGAGCCAACTTTCTCGCCCGCGAGCGAATTTCTGTAATCCGAATCCCTGGTGTATCATCAATATAAATGCTGGCTTGTGCTAGATTTGCTTGAGCGATGGTTACTTTCTGCCATTCTTCATCGCTTAGTTGGCCTGTACGGATAGAATGCGAATTGATAACTCCTTCAGAAGCCAACATCCGGTCTACCAAGCTCTCTGCCCCCATTTCCAAAGAGAAAATAGCGACCGTCTTATCTAGTTTCGTCCCAATATTCTGAGCAATGTTAAGGGCAAAAGCAGTTTTTCCGACCGCAGGACGTGCTGCCAAAATGATCAATTCTTCCTCATGTAGACCTGTGGTCATCTTATCCAACTCAGGATAGCCAGTCGCAATCCCTGTGATATGAGAAGTTTGTTGAGAACGAACCTCCAAGTTTTCAAAGTTGATATTCAAGATATCTTTGATGTTTTTAAAACCACTACGGTTAGCATTCTCACTGACATCAATGAGCGCCTTCTCCGCACCAGCAATAATTTCATCTGCCGGGCTTGCTCCATCGTAAGCTTGATTGATAGAGTCTGTCAACCGAGCAATTAAGCGACGCAAAATAGCTTTTTCAGCTACGATTTTAGCATAATATTCTGCATTGGCAGAGGTCGGAACTGAGTTAACCACTTCAACCAAATAGCTGAGTCCACCAATGTTTTGTAAATCATCGTGGCTATCCAGAATATTGCGAACGGTAGTGGCATCAATTGCATCACCACGATCAGCCAAATCAATCATGGCCTTAAAAATCAAGCGATTGGCATACTTAAAGAAGTCAGCTGGCTCGATATATTCACGAACGAAAACGAGCTTGCTCTCATCAAGAAAAATAGCTCCCAGAACAGACTGCTCAGCTAAAATATCTTGAGGCTGTGCTCGTAATTCATCAATCTCTGCCATAAAGAACTCCTCTCTCCCCTACTTACTTATCCTTCCTTGACACGCAGATTGATGACACCTGTGATGTCTTGGTAAATCTTCACTGGAACATCGATCAGACCTACTGAACGAATCGGTGAATCCACTTTGATATTGCGTTTGTCCAACTTAATACCAAATTGTTTTTCTAACTCTTCTGCAATTTTTTTGCTGGTAATAGAGCCAAACGTCCGACCATCCGGACCAACTTTTTCAGTAAATTCAACCAAAGTTGCTTCTTCTGCTAATTTGGCCTGAATCGCTTGAGCTTCAGCAACTAATTCAGCATGGGCCTTTTCTTCAGATTTCTGTTTTCCCCGTAACTCACCAATAGCCTGAGCAGTTGCTTCTTTCGCTAAATTTTTCTTAATCAAAAAGTTTTGAGCATATCCTGTAGGAACTTCCTTTACTTCCCCTTTTTTGCCCTTACCTTTTACATCTGCTAAAAAGATTACTTTCATTCTACTATCTCCTCTTCTTTTTTGATAACTTCATCAATGATTTCTTGATTTAATTTTCGGGTAACCTCTGCAACCGTAAGGTCTTTAATCTGAGCAGCTGCTAGATTAAAGTGGCCGCCACCACCCATATTTTCCATAATACGTTGGACATTAATCTTACTACGACTTCGAGCTGAAATCGAAACATAACCTTGCGTATTTTTACTTACCACAAAGGTTGCTTCGATCCCCGACATAGCAAGCATGGTGTCCGCCGCCTTACTGATTGCGACCGTCTGATAACTCTTATCTTCTGGTCCACTAGCTACAATGACGTTTGGTAATATCTTATTACCTCGTAGGATCAGCTCGTTAACTGCCCGGTATTCATCAAAATCAGTTGCAGAAATATCTTGAATGGTTACACTATCACTGCCCCGTGTCCGTAAATAACTAGCCACATCAAATGTCCGACTAGTAACGCGAGATGTGAAATTCTTAGTGTCCAACATCATTCCAGCCATCAAAACACTGGCCTGCATCTTACTTAATCTATTTTTCTTAGAATTTTGGAACTGAAGCAACTCCGTCACAAGCTCACTAGCACTGCTGGCTCCACTTTCAATATAAGTAATAACAGCATTTTCTGGGAAGTCATCATCCCGTCGATGATGATCAATTACAATAGTCTGATAAAACTGTTTATAAAAATCCTTAGATAGGGTCAAACTAAGCTTAGAATGGTCAACCATAATGAGTAAAGAGTTTCCTGTGACTATCGTCATGGCTTCCGCAACAGTTACCATATTGGTCTGACCTTCTTCTTGGAGTTTATTGACAGCTCTCTCAATATCTGCAGCCATTTGATACTGATCATAGACAACATATGTCTTATCAATTAAATTGCTTGCAAAAAGTTGCATTCCAACTGCCGAACCCAAAGCATCCATATCCAAATTCTTATGACCCACAACAAAAATTTGATCAACACTACGGATTTTATCCGAAATAGCGGTCATCATGGCCCGAGTACGTGTACGTGTGCGCTTCACTGCAGCAGCAGAGCCACCACCAAAGAAGATTGGATTCTTGCCATCAGCATTTTCTTTTACGACAGCCTGATCTCCTCCACGAACCTCAGCTAGGTTTAGATTTAACAAAGCCGTTTTACCGATTTGATCGTGGTCTCCATCTCCATAAGCGAAGCCCATACTGAGAGTCAGAGGTATTTCACGATTCTTAGCTTCAATCCTAAATTGATCAATAACTGAAAATTTATCCTGCATTAACTGATCAAGTACTGTAAAATCTGTAAAAAGATAAAAACGATCCATACCTACACGACGATAAAACATCCGATGGCGATCAGAGAATTCTGCAATGTAATTGGCAACAAAACTATTAATCTGGCTGATATCGGAATCTGATACAACATCTTCTAAATCATCATAGTTATCAACAGATATGATACCAATAACAGGTCGTGTAGTTGCTAATTCTGCAGTTGCATCATACTCATTAGAAGCATCAAAAAAGTAGAAAACATTAGAGGAACGATCCAGATAAATCGAATATTTCTTGTCACCAATTGTCATGTAGCGACCAGAACCTTCTAAACCTGTCTCCATCATCTGCTGTAGCATTTGTGTATCAAAATCCCCATCTTCTGTTGTACAAAGCAACTCAGCATAGGGATTAAACCACTCAACTTCGCCAGTTTCTTCTTTAATTTTAATAACTCCAACGGGCATTTTGTCTAGTAAAGACGCCAAACTATTTTCTGCATGGTGATTGACATACTGAATTTGTTCAAATTCAGCTGTTTCAAAAAACTTTTGTTGATAAATTAGAAGGGAAACCAAAAAGGCCACCACCAAGAAGGTAGCAAGCAAAACAAGCGTTCCTTCACCAAACGCTCGCAGTAAAACTGCTAAGATTCCAAAAGAAATAACGCCCAGCATTACAAAGTGAATTGGGGCAAAATGAAATTTTTTCATCACAAACCTCTTATCCGCCATTTTACCATAAATTCAAGAAAAAAGCGAGTTTCTACTGGTTCTAAGCTTATTTGTGATGTTTAAACTTTTTGTAAACTTAGTAATTATTTCTCGATGGATTGCATCATCCTCTAGTTAATTGTTTGTTGTCATAGTTGTAAAACAATTTTACAGCAAAGTAAACATATTGGTGACTCCACTCAAGAAAGCTAGTTATTTAGTCATGTTTAATAATTAAAAGTTCTTTTTTCACAAGCTTTTAAACTCAATCCATTCAGGCGAATATTATTTACACTATATTTACAATGTTGTAAATATAGTGTAAAAACCACGTTTTTTATTAAACGTGGTTTTGTTTTTCTTTATTTTTTGAAATACTACGTGCTTTTCCTTCCAAATAAACCATCAAAATAGAAATATCTGCTGGATTGACACCAGAAATACGACTCGCCTGACCAATTGTTTCTGGATTGATTTTCTTAAACTTCTGTCTTGCTTCTGTCGCAATCGAATCAATATCATCCCAGTCAATATTAGCTGGAATGCGCTTCTCTTCCATGCGCTTCATCTTTTCAACCTGATCAAGAGCTTTGGAAATATAGCCTTCATACTTAATCTCTGTTTCAATTAGCTCGATAATCTTTTCATCAAGTTCCTCTGCCGCCGGACCAATGAACTGAACCACATCTTGATAAGACACTTCTGGCCGTCGCATAAATTCTTTGGCAGTTACTGCATCTGTCAGAGGCTTAAAGCCTAGCGCTTCTACCTTAGCGTTTGTTTCCTTAACAGGTTTTAGCTTGATAGATTCCAATCGCTTCATCTCATTATCAAATTGATTCTTTTTAATCTCGAAACGAGCCCAACGCTCATCATCTACCAGACCAATTTCCCGTCCCATCTCTGTCAAACGCATATCAGCATTGTCATGACGGAGAATCAAACGGTATTCAGCTCGGCTGGTTAAAAGTCGATAGGGTTCTACGGTCCCCTTGGTCACCAAATCATCAATCATGACTCCAATGTAACCATCACTGCGCTTCAAGATCAACTCTGGCTTACCTTGGATTTTCAAGGCCGCATTAATCCCAGCGATAATCCCTTGACCTGCAGCTTCTTCATAACCAGAAGTTCCATTGGTCTGCCCTGCTGTAAAGAGCCCTGAAATTTTCTTGGTTTCTAAGGTTGCCCGCAACTGATGAGGCATAATCATATCGTACTCAATGGCATAGCCTGTCCGCATCATCTCAGCATTTTCTAGACCTTTGATAGAGTGAACCAAGTCCTTCTGTACATCTTCTGGCAAACTAGTTGACAACCCCTGCACATAAACTTCTTCCGTATCACGACCCTCAGGTTCTAAGAAAAGCTGGTGGCGTTCCTTATCCGCAAAACGGACAATCTTATCCTCGATTGACGGGCAATAGCGAGGGCCCACACCCTTAACGATACCAGAAAACATAGGAGCCCGATGCAGGTTGTTTTGGATAATTTCATGACTTTCCGCATTTGTGTAAGTCAACCAGCAAGGCACTTGATCTTTCACATAGTCTTCATCACGAGATGTGTAAGAGAAATGATTGGCTTTTTCATCACCTGGCTGAATCTCAGTCACATCATAATTGATAGATGACGCCTTAACACGTGGAGGAGTTCCAGTTTTAAAACGACCAATTTCAAATCCTAGGTCACGCAGATTATCTGCTAAAGGAATGGCTGCTAAGCTATGGTTTGGACCAGATGAATACTTGAGATCACCAATAATAATTTCTCCCCGCAAAGCTGTTCCAGTCGTAACAATGACGGCTTTAGCTGCATACTCCTGATGAGTTGCCGTTTTAACCCCAATGACCTTACCATCTTCTACCAAGATTTCATTAATCATGGTTTGCCGCAAGGTCAGATTTTCTTGATTTTCAACAGTCTTCCGCATTTCTTTGGAGTAAACTTCCTTATCCGCCTGGGCCCGAAGAGCCCGAACAGCGGGTCCTTTACCAGTATTGAGCATTTTCATCTGGATATAGCTCTTGTCAATATTCTTGGCCATCTCTCCGCCCAATGCATCTACTTCACGGACAACAATCCCTTTAGCAGACCCTCCGATAGAGGGATTACAAGGCATAAAGGCCAGCATCTCAATATTGATGGTTGCTAAAAGAACCTTGCAACCCATTCGACTAGCAGCCAGCGATGCCTCAACCCCAGCATGCCCTGCTCCAATCACGATAATATCATAACTTTCAGTAAAATTGTGTGACATTTCTTTTTCCTTCGTTTTTTTTCACCAAAAAAGGCCAAGTCTCCAGAAGTGCAGGACAAAAAAGCCTGCAACATCCATGAGCTTTGACCATCATGACTATTGTTAAAGCTATTTTATCAAATCAAATCGTTTTGTCAATGCAAATCACTGTTTGAGCAAGGTCTGCACACTGACGATAATCATCTGTATTCCTATCGAGAATAGTAAAAGTCCCATCATTTTCGTTATAATTTTCATCAAATTTTCTCCCAAGAAGCCTGCAATTTGTTTTGCACTTCTTAACAGGAGATAAGTGATGACACATAGTAGAGCAAAAGCAACTACGGTTATCAGTTGATTCTGCAAACCTCCATTAGCCAGACTTAAAGCAGTTGTAATTGTACCTGGTCCCGCAAAAAGTGGCATTGCAAGAGGAGAAATAGCAATAGACATTGGATCTGAATTTACTGCTTGCTGCTCCATTCCTTTATAGCTGGGTGAATGATTACCATTAATCATATGATAACCGATAACGGCCACTAATATTCCACCAGCAATTCTGAAAGAAATAATTGTAATTCCAAATACTTTAAAAATGAAATCTCCTGAAAAGATAAAAACAGTTACAATAACAAAGGCAATCAAAAGACTCCTAAAAGCAATTTTTCGTGAAATTTTTTGACTATCATCTGCTACTAAAGCCATGTAAGCAGGAAGATTTGAAATTGGGTTCATTATAGCGAAAAATGCCATAAATGCATAAAAAAATTGAGAACTCATCGTTTTTATTTAACTCCAGTTAGACATACTGACAAACCTTGCCATCACGGTAGGCATTGTCAATTAAACCGCCACCTAAACACTCTTCGCCATCGTAAAAGACAACTGCCTGTCCTGGTGTAATGGCGCGCTGTGGCTCCGCAAAGATGACCTCTGCCTTGTCTCCTTTGACATGTACTGTCACCTTAGAATCAGGCTGACGGTAGCGGAACTTAGCTGTACATTCCATAGTAAATTCTTCTGGCATTTCTTTTGTGAAATGAACCTGACTAGCGTCAAGGCTGGTTGACATTAAGTTGTCATGATAAAAACCTTGACCTACATAAAGAATATTTTGGCTGAGATCTTTTCCGACTACAAACCAAGGTTCATTATCACCACCGTGCTGACCACCAATTCCAAGACCACCCCGCTGGCCAATGGTATAATACATCAACCCAGCATGCTGGCCCATATCTCGGCCTTCCAAGGTCATCATGCGACCAGGCTGGGCTGGTAAATATTGACTCAGAAATTCTTTAAAATTCTTCTCACCAATAAAGCAAATGCCAGTCGAATCTTTTTTCTTGGCTGTAGCTAAACCAGCTCTTTCAGCAATCGCTCGAACTTCTGGCTTTTCTAAATGGCCCAGAGGAAACATAGTCTTTTGCAGTTGTTCCTGCGACAATTGACTTAGGAAGTATGTCTGATCCTTATTATTGTCCTTGCCACGCAGCATGTGAACCAAGCCATCTTGGTCTCTCTTCACCTGAGCATAGTGACCTGTTGCAACGTAATCTGCACCCAGTGTCAAGGCATAGTCAAGGAAGGCTTTAAACTTGATTTCCTTGTTACACATGACATCTGGATTCGGAGTCCTACCAGCTCTGTATTCCGCCAAGAAGTATTCAAAAACGCGATCCCAATACTCTTTTTCAAAGTTGACAGAGTAGTAAGGAATGCCAATCTGGTCTGCAACAGCTGCTACATCCTTGTAGTCTTCTGTGGCTGTGCAGACACCAAATTCATCTGTGTCGTCCCAGTTTTTCATGAAGATGCCAATTACATCATAACCTTGCTCTTTCAAGAGCAAGGCAGTTACTGATGAATCAACACCTCCGCTCATACCAACAACGACACGAATCTTAGAGTTATCACTCATTGTGTTCTCCCATCTTTTCGTTATTTCACGATTGAAGGTCGTGCTGTGCTTTCAACGATTGAAGGTCGCTTGAGCAAGCTCTATTATAGCACGAAATTTTTATAAGAACAAACAAATAGAAAATGCTCCCTTTTACTAGTCCAGTTAACTTTTTGTCAAGAATGTTTACAATAGTGTAAAGAAAAAACTCTCAAAATTGAGAGTTTTCTTTTAATACCAGCCATTTGCTAGCCAAAAGTTTTTAGCAGCAGACCATGAACCATATCGACTTGTTACATATTCATTTGCCACTTTCTCTTGATTTTCAGGCGAGAGATCTCCATTCAAGTATGTAATGGTTAATTGATATCGACCATAATATTGACCATTTTGAGCAGTGTAACTACCACTTGATTCCTTTTGAGCGATAAATTCTTTAGCTTCTGCATCTTCTGCACTTAAACCTGAAGAAGCATTTGCTGTGTTTGTACTCGTATTATTAGTCTCAGGCGTTGTTGTAGTTGGTGTAGTTTCTGTCTTGTTTTCCTTCTGTTCTCCTACTTCTAGGACTTGTCCAACATGGATAAGATTTACATCAGAAATTTTATTCAGTTCAGCTAGCTTTTCAACACTTGTATTATTAGCTGTCGCAATAGCAGAAAGTGTATCTCCTGACTTCACGGTATAACTATCAGCGTTTGCTATTACTGGTAGGAATAAAGCTAAAGCTGCTAAGCTTACTACACCTGTCTTTACTGTATTTTTTTTATTTTTTAAAAATGTCTGTACTTGCATTTTATTCTCCTTTTCTTGTAACTAGCAAAACGAGATACAAAATATTCATGATTTTTTCTTGGTCTCATATCTATCATTTTGCTATACTCCTATCATACAGATTCTATGTTACCTCTATTTTTAAAGTATATGATAAATGTTACAAAATTGTTTAAATTAGAAAAAGAAAGCTTATAAAAGGCTTAAAACAAGAAATTTTATTTTGGTTTTCAAATGATTATCCTAATTTATAGGATTTGTTATTTTATAATTTTTTATTTAAAAATGAAGCGGATACCCCCTAACTTTGTTATAATGAAGATAGAAATTCACGCGAGGAGAAATCATGACATCATTAAGATTTCAATCTGTCTTTGATATTATTGGTCCTGTAATGATTGGACCATCTAGTAGCCATACAGCAGGAGCCGTTCGTATTGGAAAAATAGTCTATTCTATATTTAACGATGAACCTACTGAAGTGGAATTTCAGCTTTTTAATTCTTTTGCTAAAACATATCGAGGACACGGAACTGATTTAGCTCTTGTAGCAGGAATCTTAGGAATGGATACGGATGATCCAGAGATTCCCAATAGTCTAGAAATAGCCCATAAACGAGGTATCAAAGTTGTCTGGTCTATTCAAAAAGATAGTAATGCTCCACATCCCAATACAACAAAAATTACAATAAAAAACGATCATAAAACAATCAGTGTTACTGGAGTATCTATTGGTGGGGGCAATATTCAAGTAACGGAGCTGAATGGTTTTTCAGTTTCACTCAGTATGAATACACCTACTATCATCATTGTTCATCAAGATGTCCCTGGTATGATTGCTCACGTTACAGATGCCCTCTCACGTTACAATATCAACATTGCTCAAATGAATGTCACACGTGAAAAAGCTGGCGAGAAAGCCATAATGATTATTGAGGTTGACAGCCGTAGCTGTGAAGAAGCTGTCGAAGAAATTCGAAATATTCCTCATCTACATAATGTAAATTTCTTTAAGTAGGAGAAAATATGTTTTATTCCATCAAAGAATTAGTAGAGCAAGCTGACTTGGATTACCAAGGAAATGTTGCAGAACTAATGATTGCTACTGAGTATGAATTGACTGGTCGTGAAAGAGATGAAGTTTTGAGACTGATGGGTCGCAATCTGGAAGTCATGAAAGCCTCTGTCCTTCTTGGACTTGATGAGAGCAAGTCTCGTAGCGGATTGACTGGTGGAGACGCAGCAAAACTTGACCACTATATCCGGTCTGGAAAAACATTGTCCGACCACACTGTACTGACTGCAGCAAAAAATGCTATTGCTGTCAATGAGCATAATGCTAAAATGGGCTTGGTTTGTGCAACACCAACTGCCGGTAGTGCTGGCTGTCTGCCAGCTGTTCTTACATCTGCCATTGAAAAATTAGGACTCTCAGAAGAAGAACAGCTAAACTTTCTATTAGCTGCAGGTGCTTTCGGCCTAGTCATTGCCAATAACGCCTCAATTTCAGGCGCTGAAGGTGGCTGTCAAGCTGAGGTTGGCTCTGCTTCTGCTATGAGTGCAGCTGCTTTAGTTCTGGCTGCTGGAGGTTCACCTTTTCAAGCCAGTCAAGCTATTTGTTTTGTCATCAAAAACATGCTGGGGTTAATTTGTGACCCTGTGGCTGGCCTAGTAGAAGTGCCATGTGTCAAGCGAAATGCTATGGGAGCCAGTTACGCTTTTATTGCAGCTGATATGGCTCTTGCTGGAATCGAATCTAAAATTCCTGTTGACGAAGTCATTGACGCCATGTATCAAGTAGGGTCAAGTCTGCCAACTGCATTCCGAGAAACGGCTGAAGGTGGTTTAGCTACAACACCTACAGGTCGCAGACTTTCAAAAGAGATATTTGGAGAATAAAATAGATTGACAAATGTGTCAACCTATTGATATTTATAATATAAAAAAAACGGCTCAAAGCCGTTTTTAATTTTATATTAATAATTCCAAGCTGATAAACCTTGAGCATTATAGGCATTGTATGCAGATTGGATTTGATCTTCAACAGTTGCTGTAGAACCCCATCCTGGCATTGTTTGGAACAAGCCACTAGCACCTGAAGCATTATAGGCGTTTACTTGACCATTTGATTCACGAGCAATAATTGCTTCCCAAGTTGAAGCAGAAACTCCTGTCAACTCAGCCATACGAGCCGCTGCGTAAGTACCAGTCTCACCTGCTGTATTACCGTTGGAAAGAACAGGTGTAGAATTATAGGTAGTATAGTTAGCTGATGGTGCAGGAACTGTAATAGTTGCCACTGGTGCAGGTGCTGCTTGATTAGTTTGTGTAGCTGGTCCTGGTGCTGCAGCAACAGCTGGAGCCTTTTTATTAGCTTTTGTATCACCAAGTTCTAGCACTTGATTTTCAAAAATTAAATCTGGATTTTCAAGCTTGTTTAATTTAATTAAGCTTTCAACAGTTGTGGATTTTTCTTTTGCAATTTTTGACAAAGTGTCGCCAGCTTTTACTGTATATGTGTCTGCCTTAGCTACAACTCCTGTCAAAAATAGGGTAGCTGCTGTAGCAACAAATGCGAAGGCACCTTTCATTGGTTGTAATTTCATTATAATTCTGGTTCTCCTTTTCACTGATAATACCATCATACACTTTAAATATTACAGGTCATTTAAAATAGGATTACAAAAATTACAAATGTATTTTATTTAAACACCAACATTGCCTTGTCTATCGTATTTCTACATATTATTTTAAAATAATATGTGAAATTAACACAAAAATCAGACTTGACATTAATTTTTTAGCAGATATAATATAGCACCCAAAATTATCAAGACAAGAATCGCATAGGAATCTTTATTTTGCCACTTTAACTGTCTATAACGACTTCTCTGATTTCCTCCTTGATAACCACGCGCTTCCATTGCAATAGCTAAAGCATCCGCTCTTTTAAAGCTAGAAGCAAATAAAGGAATCAAAATCGGTATAATGGATTTCACTTTTTGTACAATGTTTCCCTCACCAAAATCCACTCCTCGAGCTCGCTGAGCGTTCATAATTCGAACAGTGTCATCCATTAAGGTTGGTACAAATCGTAAACTCATTGATAACATCAAGCCTACCTCATGCACTGGGAATTTAAAAACAGTCAGAGGTTTTAGGAGAGCTTCTACCGCATCCGCCAAACTTAAAGGCATTGTAGTCAAACTGAGTAATGTTGAGAAAAAAATGATCAAAACGAATCGACTAAAAATAATGCCTGCTTGTGCTAAGCCTATATCTGTAATGCGAATAAAGGAAAATTGGACAAGAGTATTTCCCGTTGTAGTAAATAAGAGCTGAAAAATAGTCGTAAAGGCAACCAAGAAAAGCATAGATTGGAGACCTTTTACAAAAAATCCAATAGGGACTCTAGAAAGAAAAACTAAAAAAAATGTAAAAACAAAAAGCAAAAGGTTTGTTGCTAAATTATTTGCCCAAAAAATAATTAAAACAAACAAGAACATAGATAATAGTTTACTTCTAGGATCCAAACGGTGGATCAGAGAATTACCCGGAATATACCGCCCTAAAATCATCTTATCCATGCAGTATCTCCTTAAATTCAGTAATTGTAATCGGTAAATTAGGCAAGTTTAAACCTTTTTCTACCAGACCTTGAGCAAATTTTGTAATCTTAGGGACTCCCAGTTGGATTTTTTCCATAAATTCCACATCCTGAAAGATATCCTTTGGAGAACCACTTTTCACTAAATGTCCCTTCTCCAGAACATACGTAGTATCAGCAAAATTTGCCACGTCATCCATCAAATGAGTTACCAGCACAATAGTCATACCATCCTCATGTAAACCTTGGAAGATTTCCATTAGTTCCTTACGACCTGCTGGATCTAACCCAGCTGTCGGCTCATCAAGGACTAAAACTTCAGGTTCCATTGCTAGGATTCCAGCAATAGCTACTCGTCTCATTTGTCCTCCTGAAAGCTCAAAAGGACTACGTGAGAACAAGTCCTCAGAAATTCCCACCAAAAGAAGTTTTTCACGCGCCAAACGTTCCGCTTCTTCTTTAGAAACTCCAAAATTTTGTGGACCAAAAGCCACATCATCTAAGACTGTTTCTGCAAAAACCTGGCTTTCTGCAAATTGAAACACCAAACCGACTTTTTTTCTTACTTGCTTTATATCTTTATTAACAGAAGTAGCTGTAATTTCTATATCATTAACAGTGACACTTCCTACAGAAGGTGTCAACAAGCCATTTAAAAGTTGCAAAATAGTAGATTTTCCACTACCAGTATGACCGATTAAAGCAGTATAAGAGCCATCTTTAATTTCCAAATTCACATCAAAAAGGGCAGGCCCTTCAAATGGTGTGCCTGCTTGATAAGTATAACTAACATTCTTTAAAGTAATTCCCATAAAGATTCCTGCAATTCTTTTTCTGTTAGATAATCAGCTGGCAAATCAAAATCTTCATTCAAGGTTGCCTTGACTTGATTTGAAAAAGGTTCATCAAGTCCTAATTCCTGTAAATCTGATCTTGAAAACAGCTCTCTAGCTGTACTGCTTGATTCTACTTTTCCTTTTTTCATGACCAAAACACGGTCACTGAGTGCGACTTCATCCAAGTCATGTGTAATCGAAATGACCGTCATTTGATTCTCATCTTTGATGCGTTTCACTGTTTGAATCAGGTCTAAACGTCCTTCTGGATCCAACATACTAGTCGCTTCATCCAAAATAATAATATCCGGACGAAGAGCCACTATTCCTGCGATAGCAACCCTCTGCTTTTGCCCTCCTGAAAGACGAGCTGGTTCTCGATTTTTAAAGTCTTGCATCCCTACGATCTCAAGCGCTTCATTTACTCGCTCAACCATAGTTTCATGATCCATTCCCTGATTTTCCAAACCAAAAGCCACATCGTCTTCTACAGTTGCTCCAACAAATTGATTGTCTGGATTTTGAAAAACCATTCCAATGTGACGACGTTTTTCCCAAACATTTTCTGGAGTCAGTCGATCACCTAAGATAAAAATTTCTCCACTTTCAGCTTCTAAAAGGCCATCAATCAAACGAATCGTAGTCGATTTACCACTCCCATTATGACCAACAATGGACAACCATTCACCATGTTTCACGTGAAACGTTACATCATTTAAAATGTATTCTTCAGTATCGTTGTCGTATTTATATTTGAGGTTGTGTACTTCGATAATATTTTTCATCATTTATTTAAAGGTATCTTTAAAGAGATAGGCGCTCCCTTTGAAATAGTCATAACCAGAATATATTGTAAAGATTAAAGCGATATACAGACAAATTTGTCCCAAAAGTGTCCAATGGATCAGCAAGAAGATAATAGCAAACATCTGTGTGAATGTTTTAATCTTGCCGGGCATCGCTGCAGCTAAAACAGTTCCTCCCGTTTCTACCAACAAAAGACGCAATCCGGTCACAGCTAATTCTCGACAAATTATCACAGCTACCACCCAGGCAGGTGCCATTTTCATTTCAATCAGCATGATAAATGCTGACATAACTAAAAGTTTGTCTGCCATCGGATCAGCAAACTTCCCAAAATTAGTAACAACTTTCCATTTACGAGCTAAATATCCATCCAAATAATCAGTAATGCTGGCCACTGCAAAGATAATCGCAGCAATGACATGAGCAGTCTTAGATGAACCAAGGGTTAGTAATAGGATAAAAATTGGGATTAACGCCACTCTCAGGAGCGTCAAAGCATTTGGAATATTTTCTTTTTTCATAAGCATTCTCAATTATTGATTGTTAAAGTAATCGTTCCCGATTGGGTATTGATTGCAGAAGTATTAATAATCTGATCGTTTACAGAAACCGTTACACCCTCTACAACACCTAAGGTGATAACTGTAGATGAACCAGGAGACACAGTAGTTGTCACACTTGGATTTTCTGGAGATAAAACAGCCCCATTGTCTAAATCTGTTCCCGACACACTGACCCAACTAGTTGCAGTTGTGACGGATAATTTGATAGTTACAGGATCTTTTGCCCCAGAATAAGTCGCTGTCAGATTTTGCCCGCTACCAGAAACTGTTAAAGCATTGCTGCTAGACGATGTGGTTGAGGAAGAACTCGTCTGATTAGAGCTAGTTGAAGTAGCCTCTGAAGATCCTTCGCTTTTAACCACATTGTAACTAGAAGAAGCTGAATTCTCCGTTTCCGTTTCCATCTGATTAACATATTGCCAGACATAGTAAGTTACAAAGGCAATGATTGCCAACGATATGACAGAAAAATAGAAAAGCGGCAAATAAGATGTTTTTTGTCTATTGCTTCTTCTTCTCCCCATATTTTCTTCATCAACATCTACTTCATCATAAGTAACCATACTACCTGATTCGTAGGCGTCTAAAATGATTTTTTCGTCTAAGTCTACTGCCCAAGCATACTTACGGAGAAAAGATTTGGCATAAAAACTACTAGGTAGTTTATCAAAATCATCTGCTTCCAAAGCCTCTAATAAATCTAACTGAATATCTGTTTTTTGTTGTAAATCTTCTAGGCTTAGTCCCTGATTAATTCGAGCTAACCTCAGTACCTCACCTATCGTTTTTTTTCTCATACGTTCAAATTCCTCTAAAAATTACTAGAAAAAGCTGTGCCAAAGACAGATGTCACAAGCTTTAAAGTTTATCAAATTTATAAAATCTAGATTTCATAGCCAATAACATGAATCAGCCTTACAAAGATAATACTAGGGACTAGATCTTTGTTTCATTTTTTATGTTTTATATCCTCTTTTCTGAAAACATCTTCTATCATTTTTTTACAGACTATTGTACCAAATTTTTCTCTTCTTTTGTTAGGATTATTTTGGAAAAATTGTAAAATCTATCATGTCACAGTGATCAATAAACTCATGACCAATTTCCAAAATATCTTCTAAGTGAATATCCTGTAAAATTTTTGGCAAGTCAAAAAGATTTTCTCCATCTATAAGAGTTTCATACTGCGTTGCCATATATTCTAACGAATTTAGACCATGCATCAAATCACCATACATTTCACTTTTAACAATATCTAAATGCTCTTCAGCTACATCCATATCTTGAGCGAATTCTTTAATTGCTGTGCGGATTTGATGAGATAGAGCCACTGGCTCCTGGGTGTCCATCGTCAGCATAACAAAGTGGAAGCGTTCTTCTACTTCAACTTCCAGAGTCAAGGAAGCATCAATTTTCCCATTTTCATACATTTTTTGATAACGTTTAGAAGTCCAACCAAACATCATATCAAATAATAATTTTAAAATAAGTTTATAGCGAAATAATTTTCTCTTTGAAATTTTGTCATTTCCTCGCATAGCAACAGCTAATTTAGGTCGGCTAACTTCCATCCTCATACTAGCAGTTGGAACTACAGGAGATAATTTTAATGTTCGCCTCTTAATGGCTGACTTCTCATCATCTATTTCATACGAATTTTGTTTTTCACTAATAGTAGCTACTGTTTTTTCCAGATCAAAATTTCCAACTAAAAATAAACTCATATTAGACGGATGGTAAAAAGTTTCAAAGTTTTCATCCAAATCTTCCACTGTGATTTCGGCAATCGATTCGCGATTTCCAGCTATATCTTGTGCAAGAGCTGTTCCTGGGTAGAGATTTGCTAAAGCGCTAAAAAACAAACGATAATCTGGATTATCCTGGTACATTTCTATTTCTTGCTGGATAATTCCTTGTTCTCTCTGGACAGATTCTTCTGTAAAATAAGCTTCCCCAATCAAGTCCTGTAGCAATTCCAAACATTCTTCTACATTCTCAGTTGTCGAAAAAAGATAACTTGTCTTTGTAAAACTAGTAAAGGCGTTACTTTCTGCTCCTAAGTCTACAAATTCCTGTAATAAGTCATTGCCATTTTCATCTTCAAATAATTTATGTTCTAAAAAATGAGCAATTCCAGCTGGATAATGGATAGCTTGCTTGGTACCTCTCGGAACAAAATAAGTATCTACCGAACCAAAATTCACCGTCATAATACCATATGTCTCATGAAAATTTGTTTTAGGAAGTAAAAAAAGTCGCAATCCATTTGGTAAAATTACCCGATAAAGACTTTCTCCAATAGCTGTATATTCTATTTTTTTCAGCGCTAAATTCTGCATTATTTCCCTTCCATAAAGTACATTGCTTGAAGTTTTAAGGTATTCGCTGCTAAAATAATATCTTCCTTCTTAACATTTTCCATAACTTCTAACCACTCATCGACTCTTAAAAATTTCTTGCCTAAAACAGCCGACAAATAAGTTGTTTCCAGTAAAGCATTTTGACGATCTTGAGATAAGAGAGCACTGTTTTTAAGCATATTTTTCGTCTGTTGAAGCTCTTCTTCAGAAAATTTTCCTCTTTTTAGATCAGCTACTTGTCGATTAATTAAAGTCATAGCTTTATTACGATTTTTTCTATCAATACCAGCATATACTCGTAACATTCCTGAAAAAATGTCCATAGTGCTAGAAACAGTATAGGCCAGACTAGCTTTCTCACGAACTTCTACAAATAATTTTGAGTGTGCATAACCACCCAGAAGACCATTCATTACAATCAAAGGGATATGACTAGTATCTCCATATTGAATAGGGAAATGATAGCCCATTTCTAAAATGGATTGATTAGCTTCCTTTTGTTCAATCCCTTCTCGTAAAATTTTTGAAAAAGGTTGCTGATAGTCCAATAGTAAATCCTGTTCACGATCTGTGAAGCCAAATTGAGAAAATTGTTCCTGCATAGCCACTTCATTAAAATCACCGATAAAAAAGATATCAATCTTATCTTCCTTCAGCATTTTCTGAAAGACTGAAAAGCTAGTCTCAGGTGTCACTTGTTTCATTAAGTCAAGACTTGAAACTCGAGGAAGTTGCATTTCTTCACTTAAATAAAATAATTTATTCAATTCCAAATGCGCGTGATAAAAATGGTTTTCTATTTCAGATTCCAACTCATGAATAATATTTTTCTTTTCAATTTCAAAGATAGAGGAATCAAAACCTTTCTGGTCAACTAAAGGAGATAAGAGACTTGCTTTGATAAATTCAACCATCTCTGTTGTTAGGGCGTTTTTCCTACTTAAAAAAGAATCCCTAACAAAGGACACATTTATATCTACATAATGAACCAAACCTCTCTTTGAAACACTAGTTGAATAATTTGATCCATATAAACTAGCTAAACGCTCACGAAATAGCTGAGAAGTTGGATAAACAGCATTTGCCGTTTCTAAAATACTAGAAACCAAAACTCGCTCAGCAACAGTAGCCGGACTCATTAGCGCAGAAAAACGAAGTTTTATTTTATTTGTTTTGAATTTAGTTGATTTAATAAAATGGAGATTGACTCCTCTTGCTAATTCCATAAGGTTCCTCTTGCTTCCTAATATGAATTCTATTATATCACGAAATGATGTGAAATTGGTGTTCCTTATAACAGATTAAAACGTTTTCTTTCCTGGATATTTTATACACTTTCAGTCTTAAAATATGGTATAATGACAAGGATTGAGGTGAAATATGGATTATAAATTATTTGATGAATATATCACACTGCAAGCTCTCCTGAAAGAGGTTGGAGTAATCCAAAGTGGCGGTGCTATTAAGGCATTTTTAGCTGAAAATGATGTTTTTTTCAATGGCGAATTAGAAACAAGACGAGGAAAAAAAGTCCGAATTGGAGACCAAATAACAATTCCTGCAGAAAAACTAACTCTATCTATCCTTGAACCAAGTTCAGACGAAAAAGTTCGGCATACAGAAGAAACAGCTGAAAAACAACGCATTGCTAACATGGTTAAAGAAATGAATAAAAATCTCAAAAAAAATACTACTGCTCCCAAAAAGAATAACAGAAAGCAAACAGGTATAGGTATAAGGCAAGAGAAAAAAGCTCCTGTACGCTTCCCAGGAACCTAATATGTGGCTAAAATCACTCACTCTTAAACATTTTCGTAATTATCAAGATGCAGAAATCAATTTTCACTCTGGTCTCAACATTTTTCTTGGCCAAAATGCACAAGGAAAAACAAATATTCTAGAATCTATTTACTTCTTAGCTTTGACTCGTAGTCACCGAACTAGATCAGATAAAGATTTTATTCATTTTCAAGAAAAAGATCTCAAAGTATCTGGTATCCTTGAAAAAAAGACGGGAACAATTCCGCTTGACATTGAGTTGACAGCTAAGGGGCGAATTACTAAAATCAACCATCTCAAGCAAAATAGACTGTCTGACTATATTGGGGCAATGAATGTTGTTCTGTTTGCGCCAGAAGATTTACAACTTATTAAAGGTTCCCCTTCATTAAGACGAAAATTTATAGACATTGAATTGGGGCAAATCAAGCCTCTTTATCTAGCAGATCTTTCCAATTACAATCATGTTCTTAAACAAAGAAATTCTTATCTAAAGAACAGTCAAAAAATTGATGAGAATTTTCTATCTGTTTTAGATGAACAGCTTATTGAATATGGTTGTCGTGTGGTCAAACATCGCTTAGACTTCTTAAAAAAACTCGAAATATTCGCCCAGGAAAAGCACCTTGATATCTCACAAAAAAAAGAAACTCTAACTATTGACTATCTATCCTCTGTACCTTTACAAGATATTGACAGTATTGAAGAAAGTTTTAGACAAAGCCTAAGTAAAAATCGAAAAAGAGATTTATTTAAACAAAATACTGGTGTAGGTCCTCATCGAGATGATATAGCTTTCTTTATCAATCAAATGGATGCTAATTATGGAAGTCAGGGGCAACACAGAAGTGTAGTACTCTCTCTTAAATTAGCAGAAATAAAATTGATTGAAAATATAACAAAAGAATCTCCTATCCTCCTGCTTGACGATGTGATGAGTGAACTTGACAATAATCGTCAACTTAAATTGCTAGAAACAATTTCTCAAGAAATACAAACTTTTATTACCACAACTACTTTGGAACACCTAAAAAACCTACCTAAAGATATCAAGATTTTTGAAATTTCAAATGGAAATATAAAATAGAGTTTACAATATTGTAAACTCTATTTTTACAACCTTTACATATAATGTAAAGGTTTCTATATCCATTGTAAAATAAAAATGCACCAAAATATGGCGCATTTTTATTGTACTGAATAGTTAGGAGCTTCGTTTGTAATTTGAACATCATGAGGATGACTTTCCTTCAATCCAGCACCACTCATTTCAATAAATTGAGCATTTTCGTGTAGTTCTTGTAGATTTGCAGCTCCAACATAACCCATACCAGAGCGAATCCCTCCAAGCATTTGGAAGACAATATCAGCAGCAGCACCCTTGTATGCTACACGGCCTTCAATTCCTTCTGGAACTAACTTATTAGCTTCATTGACAGAACCTTGGAAGTAACGGTCACTTGAACCTTTCTTCATTGCAGCGATTGATCCCATACCTCGATATGTTTTGAACTTACGTCCTTGGAAAATTTCGGTTTCCCCAGGAGCTTCATCAGTTCCTGCAAACATAGAACCTAACATAACAGCATTTCCACCTGCTGCTAGAGCTTTGACAATATCACCTGAGTATTTAATACCACCATCAGCAATGATTGTTTTACCATATTCGCGCGCAACAGCTGCTGCATCATAAATAGCAGTCACTTGAGGGACACCAACACCAGCAATCACACGAGTGGTACAGATAGAACCTGGGCCAATACCAACCTTGACAACGTCTACACCTGCTTCATAAAGGGCACGCGCACCTTCAGCAGTTGCAATATTTCCTGCGATTAAAGTACGATCTGGGAAATGAGCACGAATTTCAGCAATCTTACGCAGAACTCCTGCAGAATGTCCATGAGCAGTATCAATAACAATCGCATCAGCTCCTGCCTCAAAAAGGGCTTCGGCACGTTCAAATGTATCTGAAGTAACACCAACTGCACCTGCAACTAGGAGACGACCGAACTCATCTTTAGCAGCATTTGGAAATTCAATTACTTTTTCAATATCCTTAATCGTGATTAAACCTGAAAGACGACCATCTTCATCAACTAGAGGAAGTTTTTCAATACGGTGTTCCTGAAGAATACGCTCAGCAGTTTCTAAATCTGTTCCAACCGGAGCTGTAACCAAATTTTCGCTAGTCATATGATTAGAAATAGGTTGATTAAAATCAGAAATGAAACGCAAATCTCGATTGGTCAATATACCAACCAACTTACGGTTTTCTAATGTTTCAACAACTGGAACACCACTAATACGATAACGTCCCATCAATTCATCTGCTTCAGCAATTGTATGTTCTGGTGTTAAGAAGAAGGGATCAATAATGACACCATTTTCAGAACGTTTTACCTTACGGACTTCGTCTGCTTGTTGCGCAATAGACATATTTTTATGGATTACTCCAAGACCACCTGCACGCGCGATAGCAATGGCCATTTGACTTTCTGTTACGGTATCCATTGCTGCTGTAATAATTGGGATATTTAAAGTCAAATTATCTGCCAATTTCGTAGTTAAATCAGCATCGTTAGGCAACACATGACTTTCAGCTGGAATCAACAATACATCATCAAAGGTAAAACCTTTTTTCAAAAATTTAGTGTCCCAATTAGACATTCGAAGTTTCCTCTTTTCTATTTTCATCTATATAGTAGAACCATGTTCTAGACCAACTTAATTTATAATATAATACCACTCTGTTATGATTTGTCAATCATCTATTAAAAATAATTAATCCCCATCGCTGATTTCACTTCAGAAAGAGTCTGGCTAGCTTTTTGACGTGCTTTTTCGCTTCCTTTTTTAAGCATATCATAGACTTGTCCCATATCCTTAGCAAACTCTATCCGACGCTCACGAATAGGGCCCAACTCTCTTTCTAAAATCTCCAATAAATAACGTTTTGTCTTTACATCACCCAAGCCGCCTTTTTGATAATGTTCCTTCATAGCAGCAATTTCTGCTTGATCTTCTGGTCTTCCAAAAACATCCAGATAATGAAAAACCATATTACCTTCGATTTTTCCCGGATCTTCTACTCTAATATGATTAGGGTCTGTGTACATTCCCATCACTTTTTTCTTAAGTGTGTCCATATCATCAGCAAGGTAGATTCCATTATTTAATGATTTAGACATTTTAGCATTTCCATCCAACCCTGGTAATCGTCCTGCAGCTTCATTCTCAGGATAAATCCCCTCCGGTTCAACTAAGACATCTTTTTGATAAGCATTGTTAAAAGAACGAACTATTTCTCTAGTTTGCTCAATCATTGGCTTTTGATCAGTCCCAACTGGTACATAATTCGCCTTAAAAGCTGTAATATCAGCCGCCTGAGAAATTGGATAAACCAAAAATCCTGTAGGAATGCTTTGACCAAAGCCCTTTTGAGCTATTTCTGTCTTGACAGTTGGATTTCTTTCCAACCGAGCTAAAGAGACTAGATTCATGTAGTACATTGTTAATTCAGCAAGTTCAGGAATTTGACTCTGAATAAAAATAGTAACCTTTTCTGGATCCAATCCTGCAGCTAAATAATCCAAAGCTACGTTCCCTATTGATTCAATAATTGTTTGTGGGTCCTTAGCATGATCTGTCAAGGCTTGTTGATCAGCTAAAAAAACAAATAAATCATATTTTCCTTCATTTTGTAAAAGAACTCGATTCCGTAAACTTCCTACATAATGGCCAATATGTAATTTTCCAGTTGGCCGATCTCCTGTTAAAATAATAGGCTTTGTCATCTATTTCTCCTCAATTAATGTTGAATTCATTATAACATTTTCAATAAAAATGAGAAAGAAGATTAGATAAATTTCTATATAAAAATAAACTTTACATACTTATCAATTTAATTGACAAGAAATTGACAAAAAATTTACAATTTAAAATAAGAGTTTCTTCTTGAATCATTTGAAATATGGCGATTTTTCTAGTAAAATAGTACTAGATATATTAAAGAGGAGAATTATATTGCTTACAGTATCAGATGTTTCATTACGTTTCAGCGACCGCAAATTATTTGATGAAGTCAACATCAAATTTACAGCTGGTAATACCTATGGTTTAATTGGTGCCAATGGTGCTGGAAAATCAACATTTTTAAAAATATTAGCTGGAGATATTGAACCAACTACGGGGCATATTTCATTAGGTCCTAATGAACGTCTTTCAGTTCTTCGTCAAAATCACTTTGACTACGAAGATGAAAGAGTCATTGATGTTGTTATTATGGGAAATGACCTACTTTACAGTATCATGAAGGAAAAAGATGCTATCTACATGAAGCCAGATTTTTCAGATGAAGATGGTGTTCGTGCGGCTGAGCTTGAGGGAGAGTTTGCTGAACTAGGTGGCTGGGAAGCAGAAAGTGAAGCATCTCAACTCTTGCAAAACCTAAATATTCCAGAAGATCTTCACTACCAAAATATGAGTGAACTCTCTAATGGGGACAAGGTTAAAGTACTCTTGGCAAAAGCCCTTTTTGGTAAACCTGATGTCTTACTTCTGGACGAGCCAACTAATGGTCTGGATATTCAGTCGATTACTTGGCTGGAAGACTTTCTTATCGATTTTGACAATACAGTTATTGTTGTATCCCACGACCGTCACTTTTTGAATAAAGTCTGCACTCATATGGCCGACCTTGACTTTGGAAAAATCAAGCTCTATGTCGGAAACTATGATTTCTGGAAAGAATCAAGCGAACTAGCGGCTAAGCTACTCGCTGACCGAAATGCCAAAGCAGAAGAAAAAATCAAACAACTTCAAGAGTTCGTTGCTCGTTTCTCTGCCAATGCGTCCAAATCAAAACAAGCAACTTCCCGTAAAAAAATGCTTGACAAGATAGAGTTAGAAGAAATTGTTCCATCTAGCCGTAAATACCCATTTATCAGCTTTAAAGCTGAACGTGAAATTGGTAATGACCTCTTGACAGTTGAAAATCTTTCTGTCAAGATTGACGGAGAAACTATTTTGGATAATATCAGTTTCATCTTACGTCCAGGTGACAAGACAGCTTTGATTGGTCAAAACGATATTCAAACAACAGCCTTAATTCGTGCTTTAATGGGAGATATTGAATACGAAGGAACTGTCAAGTGGGGTGTGACAACTAGTCAATCTTATTTACCTAAAGATAATTCTCGTGATTTTGCTGGTGGTGAGTCAATCCTTGACTGGTTGCGTCAATTTGCAAGTAAAGAAGAAGATGACAATACTTTTCTCCGAGGTTTTCTTGGGCGTATGCTTTTCTCTGGAGATGAGGTTAACAAGTCTGTAAACGTCTTGTCAGGTGGAGAAAAAGTTCGTGTCATGCTTTCTAAATTGATGTTGCTTAAATCCAATGTCTTAGTATTGGATGATCCAACAAATCACTTAGATTTGGAATCAATTTCCAGCTTAAATGATGGATTGAAAAACTTCAAAGAGTCCATTATTTTTGCTAGCCATGACCATGAATTTATTCAAACATTAGCAAATCATATTATTGTGTTATCTAAAAATGGTGTGATTGATCGTATTGATGAAACTTATGATGAATTCTTAGAAAATCAAGAAGTTCAGCAAAAAGTAAAAGAATTATGGAAAGATTAAAAAGCGAATGAATATTCGCTTTTTAGCTATATATAGTTTATGAAAAAAATAAAGAATTATTTTAAAAATTATTGGGTTTACTTTGCAGCATTTTTAATTCCTTTTTTAATTATGTTCATTGTATATCTTTCCCAAGGAATTTATTGGAATAGTGATACATCTCCTTTACTAGGAGATGGGTTTCATCAGTATGTTATCTTTGATACTACGCTCAGAAATATTCTTCATGGCAGTGATAGTCTTTTTTATACCTTTACAAGTGGATTAGGTTTAAACTTTTATGCTTTGACTAGTTACTATTTAGGAAGTTTTTTATCTCCTTTTGTTTATTTCTTCAATCTAGAAAATATGCCAGATGCTGTCTATCTCTTTACCTTGATTAAATTTGGATTAATTGGGTTAACAGCTGCTATCAGTTTAAAAGGAATATTTAAAAAAATACCAAACTTTCTTATTTTAATGCTGTCAACCTGCTATTCTCTTATGAGTTTTGCAACTAGTCAAATTGAAATCAAAACTTGGCTAGATGTCTTTATCCTTGCTCCTCTAATTCTCTATGGTTTACACCTTTTACTCCTCAAAAAAAATCGAGTATTATACTTTACGAGTTTGTCAATTCTCTTTATCCAGAATTACTATTTTGGATATATGATGGCACTATTTTTAATTTTTTGGTTTTTTGTTCAAACAACATGGGATTTTAAAAATAGAATTAAAACTTTTTTAGACTTTACAGTTGTGTCAATATTATCTGGCGTCACAAGTCTAATTATGATTTTGCCAACATTTTTGGATTTAAGAACTCATGGAGAAAAATTAACTTCTGTTGACAGACTTTTTACAGAAAAAACTTGGTTTTTAGATATTTTTGCTAAAAATTTTATTGGAAGCTTTGATACAACTAAATACGGATCCATTCCAATGATTTATGTTGGGATAGTTCCACTCTTGCTAGCTAGCTTGTTTTTTACATTAAAATCGATTAAGTTTCACGTGAAACTTTCCTATTTTTTTCTAATTATAATATTTGTTGCTAGTTTTTCTCTTGAAAGATTAGATCTATTTTGGCAAGGGATGCACGCACCTAATATGTTTTTACATCGCTATTCCTGGCTATTCTCCCTTCTCGTTATCTTTTTAGCAGCAGAAAGCTTACAACGTCTTAAACAAATCAAATTTAAAAATCTAATTATATCTTTCACTATTTTATCCATTGGATTTATTCTAGTTTTTATTTTTAGAAAACATTATGATTTTTTAGGACCTGTAAACTTTATTTTAACTTTAGAGTTTCTCTTAGCCTACTTATTAATATTTGGTACTTTTACTAAATCTTTTATTTCAAAGAAAGTGTTTTTTGTTACAACATTAGCTTTTGTTTGTTTTGAAGTTTCTTTAAACGCTTTTTACCAAGTTGATGGCATTGCTAAAGAATGGGTATTTGCTAGCCGTTCTTCCTATGCTAAAAATTTAAAAGAAATTGATAAGCTTGTAAAGTATTCAAAAGATAAAAATACAGAATTTTTTCGCACAGAGACATTGGATCCTCAAACAGGAAATGATAGTATGAAATATAACTACAATGGTATTTCACAATTTTCTTCTGTTCGAAATACAATGACAAGTTCAACTCTAGATAAACTTGGTTTTAAATCAACTGGAACTAATCTTAATTTACGCTATCAAAACAATAGCATTTTAATGGATGCTATCTTCTCGCTTGCTTATAATATTTCTGAAGTAAATCCTCAAAAGTATGGATTCACTCCAATTAAAACAGAAAAGAATCTAACCCTATATCAAAATAAAAATGCAACTACCTTAGCTTTTTTAACTAATAAAGTTTACAAAGATGTAAAGTTTAATAATTTAACTCTTGATAATCAAACAAAATTTCTAAATCAATTATCAGGCTTAAACTATAAGTACTTTCAAAAAATTTATCCAATAAACTCTCATAACATTATTGAAAATAATGATCATATCACTGTAAATGTTGACAAAGAGAATAATTCAAGCTTTGCTAGTATGACTTATACACTAGATGTTCCTGAGAATAGTCAAGTTTATGTCAGTCTTCCAAATATACATTTTTCTAATGATGATCAGACAGTTGTTGATATTTCGATAGGAAACGAAACAAGACGCTTTACAACAAATAATGTCTTTACATTTTTTAATCTTGGTCATTTTACGGATAAACAAACTGTAACTGTTCGCTTTACATTTCCTGATAATTCTCAAGTTTCTTTTGATAAACCTGAATTTTACAAAGTAAATATCAATCACTTTCAAGAAGCAATTGATAAAATTCATTCTCAAAAAGTTGAAGTTACTACAAAAAATAGCCAAATAACTGTAGATTATCAAGCTCAAAAAGATTCCTCTCTCTTTTTAACTTTACCTTACGACAAGGGGTGGAGTGCAACACAAAATGGTCACCCAGTTACTATCTACAAGGCTCAAGATGGTTTCATGAAGGTTGATGTAAAAAAAGGAACAGGAAGAGTTATCCTAAAATTTATTCCTAAAGGTTTTAAGGAAGGAATAGGATGCTTTATTTTAGGAATTACTCTTTTCACTCTTTATAATTACAAAAAAAGATTATAATTCAAAAAATGATTTGAATTTTTAAAAATTTATTTTATAATATTTGTATATGAAGGAGGTTTCCATGATGAAAAAAAATCATTTATTAAAATTGTCCCTTACTATACTTACAGTATGTTTTGCTTTTCTTTTAGTAGCTTGTGGTCAAAAAGAAGATGTTACTTATTACCAAAGAATTGATCAATCAAATCAATTTGATATGCGTTTGACCTACTATCATAAAGGTGACATAGTTACCAAACAAACTACTGAAAATTTCATTTCTTATAAATCTTTAGGAATTGATGAGAGCCAAGAAGAGCAAAAAAATGCTGCTAAAGCTAAAATAGAAGAACTTTCAAAACAATATCAAACAGTCAAAGGAATTAAAGAAAAAGTCTCATTTGATAAAAACGGTATTAAAGAAAATATAGAAATTGATTACGACAAAGCTGATTTAAAAGAATTAGCCTCTCTTCCAGGTATGATGATTTCTAACGAAAAAAATGCTAAAAAAATTAGTATGAAAGCTAGTGGAGAAGCACTTGAAAAAAGTGGATTCAAAAAAGTCGAAAATGGTAAATTTGAAGAACTAAAAAAATAATAAAAAGTCTTAAGTTTCATCACTTAAGACTTTTTTCATTTTTCTCTCAAAGTCATAACGACTCATCATCACAACATGATCACAATTTGTGCAACGAATTTTTATATCCGCTCCAACTCTGGTGATTTCCCAACGATTTGCCTTTTTACCTGTTGACTTAATCGTACAGGCATGTGGCTTTTTCATTTCAACATAACTTCCTTTATCGTACATTAGTTTGTTCTCACTGGAGTAATTAATTGAATGAAATCTTCTTCTTGATCACTAGGAACAAGAGTAAATGGACGAACAGCTGAAATAAAGCTAATAGTTACTTTTTCACTATTCACAGCTTTTAAAGCTTCAATAAGGTAAGTCGGGTTAAAGCTAATAGTTAGATTCTCTCCTGAAACATTTTCAGCATCAATTTCTTCATTCACTCGGCCAACTTCTGGAGAGTTTACATGAGCACTTACAACGCCACCTTCAATTTCGAGTTTTACAGTTCCATTCTGTGTGGCATTAGATAATAGTCGAGCGCGTTCCATCGCAGCACGTAAAGCAGATGTAGCAAAAGTAACAACTGTTGAAAACTCTGTTGGAATAAGACGATCCGTATCTGGGTAATTTCCTTCTAATAGACGTGTATAGAAGCTAATATTTTCGCTTCTAAAAAGAATTTGATGATTAGCAAAGAAAACCTCAACTGTCTCAATTTCATCGCTAAAAACAGCTGTAAATTCGCGTAGAGAACGACTTGGAATAACAACGTCAAAGTTATCCCCATTTTTTTCTAGAATAATTTTCTTTTGACTGAGTCGATGGGAATCTGTAGCAACTGTTTTAAGATTCTTATAATCCGTTAAAACAAAGTGTACACCAGTTAAAATAGGACGACTTTCTTGTAGACTAGCTGCAAATGCTGTTTCATTAATTAAATCCTTCAAAATCTTTGTTTCAAGAACCAATGGATTAGAAGTTGGTACATCTTGAATGCGTGGATATTGATCAGCATCTTTTCCTTTTAGAGTAATTTCTGATTTTCCACTAGTCAGTACAATTTGCTTATGTTCAATTTCTTTAAAATCAAGAGTTACATCAGGAAGACTAGAAACAACATTAATAAAGAAGGTCGCTTCAAGAAGGATTGAACCCAAGGAAGTAACTAAGAGACCTGCATTTTCATTATTTACAGAAATAAAATTTTCAATTGAAATTTGTCCATTAGAACCAATTAAGGTGATTCCTTCGTTAGTAACATCAATTTTAATCGTTGAAAGAATAGGAATGGCATTTTTATGACTAATAGCTCGTTTGGTTGTGTTCAAGGCTTGTAAAAATAAATTTTTATTAATAGAAAAGTTAATCATGAAAACTCCTTTTATTATTTATGATTATTAGGTTAATAGTAATAGTAGGCTATGTGGATAATGTGGAAAAACAGTTCAATCATAGTTACAGCAAGTATTCTTACTTGTGCATAATTTGTGGATTAATTTCCATATTTTAAAAAACTTATCCACAACTATTTTATTTTATTTTTTATCGATTCAATTTCTAAACGTAGATTATCGTCTTCTTCTAGCATACTTTTTATTTTTCCATGGGCATGAATTACTGTTGTATGGTCTTTTCCGCCAAATTCACGTCCAATCTTTGGTAAGCTATTATCTGTTAATTCTCGGGTCAAGTACATGGCAACCTGACGAGCTAATACAATATTTTGAACTCGCCTAGTCCCTTTCATTTCTTTGACACTAACTCCGTAAAAATTCCCAACTTCAGTTTGGATACGATCAATTGGGATGACTAATAGTTGACTTCCTGCTTGTTTACGAGAGCGAATAGCTTCAGCTGCAATATCTATAGTAATCTCTTTAATCTGCTTCATGCTAGCAAGTAAATTGATGTCTTTTAGAGCACCTTCAAGATCACGTACATTTGAATCAAATTGTCCAGCTAAATATTCAATTGTCTCATTTGGGAAAATAAGATCAAATTCTTCGATTTTATTTCGCAAAATAGCAATTCTAGTTTCAAAATTTGGAGGAGTGATATCACTAGTTAAGCCCCACTTGAAGCGCGTGACTAATCTTTCTTCTAGATTTTCCAAATAATCCGGACTCCGGTCACTAGTCAAAACAATTTGTTTATTTTCTCCATGCAAGGCATTAAAAGTGTTAAAGAATTCTTCTTGAGTAGATACTTTTTTACTAAGTGCCTGAATATCATCGATTAATAATAAATCAAGACTGCGATAGATTTTCTTAAAACTATCCATTTCTCCTAAACGAAGATGTTCTAGGAAATCATTAATAAAGGTCTCAGCAGGAACATATTTTATCCGAGCATCAGGTGTATTTTCTAATACTTCGTTTCCAATAGCGTTTAATAAATGTGTTTTTCCTAAACCTGGTCCACCATAGATGAATAATGGATTATAGATACCTCCCAGATTATCTGCGACAGCTAGGGCCGCTGCTTTTGCCCACTGATTGCCATCTCCTTGCACGAAGTTTTCAAAAGTATATTTTGCTTTTAAGCCAGTAGCTAGTGGAGGAGATTTTTTCTTTTCAGTTAAATCGGGCTGCTGTGAAGTTAAATAAACTGGTTCTTCTTTAACTCTGTCTTCTGTTTCAAATACGTATAAGGCAGTAATTTGATCATTGTAGATTTCGAAACCAGCCGTTAGGATAATATCTGCTAGATTTTGCTCCCAGAAAAGCTTTTTAACAGGACTATCTAAGTGAATTGTCGCCTGATTATTTTCAATTTTAATCAATTTGGCTTCTGCTACAAAAAAGTCAAAGGTTGTTTTTTTTAGCTGAGTGTGAGCTAACTCTAATACACGCGCCCAAAATTCTTGTTCCTGAGCCATTATTTCTCCCTTCTACTTATAATATTCTTCAATATTTTAACATAAACTTAAAAAGTTTTCCACAACTGTGAATAGAAATCCACAATGTTTATCAAAGTTTTCCACAAGTTGTGGAAAGTTAAGATTTTTCTTGCTATATAAAGTTTTCTGGATACTATATTTTGTGGAAATGCTTGTGAAATGATAAAAGAAAAATAACAGTACTATTTAAGACTGTTAATAATTCTTTCATATTCTTCCTGATTAGAAAAAGAAATTGAGATTTTGCCAGTTTGTTTCTTAGAGAGACTAATCTTTACATCAACTCCCAATAATTTCTTTAGATTTTCTTCTTCTTCTTCGATAAAAATTTTTTGGACATTTTCAGACTTAGGCTTAGTAGGAGAAGTCTGTAATAATTTCTCTAATTTTCTAACAGAAATATCTGAAGAAATAATATTTTCAAGCCATTTTCTCTGGTCTTTTTCCTTGAGTTTTATTAGTAACCGAGCATGAGCTTGAGAAATATGCCCCTCTTTTACCGCTTTTAAGACAAAATCAGGTAGCTGTAGCAAGCGAACAAGATTTGTAATATAAGGCCTTGATTTCCCCATAATCTGAGCGATTTCATCATGCGTTAATCCCTTGTAAATAAGATGCTGATAAGATTCAGCTTCTTCTATTGGATTGAGATCCTCTCTTTGAAGATTTTCAATAATAGCCTGCTTCATCATTTCATCATCGCTTAGTGATTTTACTAAGGCAGGAATTTCAGTTAAGCCTGCTATTTTAGCTGCCCTAAATCTTCTTTCCCCAGCTAAAAGTTCGTATCCAATGATAGATGATTTCCTGACGATAATAGGCTGGATTAATCCGTTTTCTTTAATAGAATTTGCTAACTCGTTTAATTTCTCTATTGAAAAATCTTTTCTTGGTTGATAGGGATTGGTGTGAATATCTTTAATTAAAATATATTGATAATTTTCCATTTGTATATAGCATAACACACCTTTACGAAAGAGTAAAGGTGTGTTGACAGTCTTGTAAATGGTATTTATTCAGAACTTAAATCATCAGTTGATTTAGTTAGTTTAATAGTTGTTGTTTGCTCTTTTCCATCACGATAATAAGTAACTTTAATTTCTTCATTAATTGAATGTTTATAAAGAGCTGATTGGATATCGCTAGCAGATGATATTTCTGTATCATCAATTTTTGTAATCACATCATATTTTTGTAACTTACCATCAGCAGGCATTCCAGTTTGTGTTGAACGAACAACGACACCATTTTTAACATTGTCTGGAAGTTTTAATCGATCAGAGCTTGAAGAAGACAAACTACTTAAGTTGACCATTTGAATTCCTAATGCTGGTCGAATGACTTTACCATTCTTTTCTAATTGTTCAATAATATTTACAACATCATTGGATGGGATTGCAAATCCCATTCCCTCAACAGAAGTACTACCATTATTGGTGTTAGCAATTTTACTAGAGGTAATACCAATAACTTGACCTTGAATGTTTACAAGAGGACCACCAGAGTTACCTGGATTAATTGCTGCATCAGTTTGAATAGCTTGGGTAGCAATTGTCTGACCATCTTCTGATCGTGAAGAAACATTACGGCTTAGACTAGAAACAATTCCCTGAGTCACTGTATTAGCATAATCAGATCCAAGAGGACTTCCGATTGCAATGGCAGTTTCTCCAACAGTTAATTTACTAGAATCTCCAAATTCTGCTACATTTTTAACCTTATCAGCAGGAATTCTGACTACAGAAATATCAGAATATGTATCAGTCCCGACTATTTCACCAGGAACCTTATTCCCATCAGCAAGACGGATATCAACTTTTTTTGCACCATTAATAACATGTGTATTGGTAACTAAGTAAGCATAGTCTTTATCTTTTCTATAGATAACACCAGATCCTTCGCTAGCTACCTGATCATTTTCATTTCCTGAATTATTGTTGTCGAAAATAGCATCTGAATTAGATTCAGAATATGTAATGACAGAGACAACCGCGTCTTTTACTTTATCAACAGCCTTTGTTGTAGAATTACTATTTTTATAGGATGTTGTTATTGTAGTCGCTGTTTTCTGATTATTATTTGCGGCTGAATGAGGTGTTGAAAAATAAGAAAATCCCCATGTTCCAGCAACACCACCTATAAAACCAACTAACAAAACAATGAAAACTTGCAATGTTTTTTTGAAGAAATTTGAAGAGTTTTTCATATCTTCCTCCTAATATTTCAAATTGCTGTAAGTATAGAACCGATAACTTAATTATATCTTAAAAATAATCACTTTTCCACAGTTTGTGGAAAACTTAGAAAAAACGTTAATTTTTATTAGAAAATCTATAGATGAGGTAAAAATTTCTCATTGAAATGGTGTGAATAAAGTGTGAATATGATAAAATGAAATTATGAAAATAAAACTTGTAACAGTTGGAAAACTAAAAGAGAAATACCTTAAAGAAGGGATTGCAGAATACTCAAAACGACTCAGTCGTTTTACGAAAGTAGAGATAATTGAATTAGCTGATGAAAAAACACCAGATAAAGCAAGTCCATTAGAGAACCAACAAATTCTGTCGAAAGAAGGTGAACAAATTTTATCTAAAGTATTAGATCGTGAATTTGTTATTGTTTTAGCTATTGAGGGTCAGCAATTTCCTTCTGAAAAATTTAGTAAAGTCATTGAAGATGCTTCAGTTCGAGGTTTTTCAGATATTACATTTATTATTGGTGGTAGCTTAGGCTTGTCTCCTAAAGTAAAAGAAAGAGCAAATCTTTTGATGAGTTTTGGTCAATTAACCCTACCTCATCAATTAATGCGTTTAGTTTTAATGGAGCAAATTTATCGCGCTTTTATGATTCAGCAAGGCAGTCCTTATCATAAATGAATCTTGACGCTATACGGTCTTTTTGTTACAATAATAAAGTATGGTCCCATAGCTCAGCTGGATAGAGCATTCGCCTTCTAAGCGAACGGTCGCAAGTTCGAATCTTGCTGGGATCAGATAAGATTGAGGGTGCGCTCAAGCGCACTCTTTTTTTAATAAAATTTTTAAAAATGACATTTCAGTTATATTTACTTGCATATGAAGCTGATTTTCTATATTTGGGAAATCTCCCTGTATAATAATCTTGTAAGTTAACTTTACAAAAAATTATTAGGAGATATTTTTATGAAAAAGAAAAACAAACAAAATTTATTGCCAAAAGAGTTACAACAATTTGAAATTTTGACAGAAAATAAACTTCAAACAGTCATTGGGGGATATCAAAAAGGGGTTTATGCCAGTCAAAGATCGTTTGTTCCAAGTTGGTTCCGTAAAATTTTTAGAAATTAAAAAGAAGTTAGAATGATGAATTTTGAAAAAATATTTGCTATTTTCTCTTTACTAGTTCAAACAATTTCTTTTGTTACTGTATACAAAAAAATATGTGATATAAAAAAATTAAAAATTTCTATCATATTTTTGTACTTAACAATAAGTTTTAGTAGTTTGATATTAGCACAGTTTTATAATTTAATACCTAAATATGGAGATGTATTAAGTACTTTCTTACATTACTTACTTATATTTTTCCAACCACTAATCTTACATTTATATTTTTCTAAAAAAGGATTATATAAAGGATATGTATCTATCTTTTTATCCTTACTTATATATCTTTCTGTATCATCTTCTGAAACTTTTTTCTCGGTTATTATATCTTCAGTGACAGGAGATGATTTTGTTAATCAGTACTGGGGTTCTTACTATACTATAGTAAATATCTTAGCATTATTTTTTGTTTTGAAATCTTTTGAATTTTTTGAGTTTGAATTTAGTTATTTTAAAAATTTTGATTTTGAAAAAGAAATAATGAATGTAATTAAAATTTATATAACGATTCATATCTTATTAAATATTTCTCATTGGTTCAGCGAAAATGCACATCTTAATAGCTTTGCTAGTATGATTGCAACTATAGGATTTATTATGTTTTTGTCGACTTTATTTTATCTGAAGTCTGCTCGTGAACAATATGAAAAAGCTAAAGAAATTCAGCAAAAAAAGGAAGAACAAAGACAACTACAACTTTATACAGATGAAATTGTAGGTCTTTATAACGAAATTCGAGGTTTTCGTCACGATTATGCTGGTATGTTAACAAGTTTGCAAACCGGAATTAACTCAGGTGATATGAAAGAAGTAGAGCGAATCTTTCATAATGTTTTAAGTCAAGCTAATATTTCCCTTCGATCAGATGACTATACTTTTTTTGAGTTAAATAATGTTCAAGATACTGCCTTGAGAAGTGTGTTAATTCAAACTATATTTAAGGCTCGAGAGTGTGGAGTAGAGATCGTATTTGAAATGAAGGATGTTATTGAGACATTACCTATGAAACTTTTAGATTTAGTTCGAGTAGCTAGTGTATTGCTCAATAATGCGGTTGAAGGGGCAGCTGAAAGTCCCTCAAAAACAATGAACGTGTCTTTAGTAAAGCTAGATAAAGAAATTGTTTTTGTAATTCAGAATTCTCGTCAAAGCCGTTATATTAATTTAGAAGAAATTTATGAAGTAGGCTTCTCAACAAAGGGAGAAAATCGAGGATTAGGTTTAAATAATGTCAAAGAAATTATTGACAAATATGATGAAGTTATTCTGGAAACAGATATAGAAACAAATTATTTTATACAAGTTGTAAGATTTAAAAGAAAGGAACAAATATGAAAGTATTAGTGCTAGAGGATACTATTGAACATCAGGTTAGAATTGAAAATGTCTTCGAAGAAATTTCTCGCGAACTAAATCTTGAAATTAAAGCAAAAGTAACAGGAAAAATTCATGAATTTAAAGAATATGTTGAGTCAGACGAGGTAAATCAACTCTATTTCTTAGATATAGATATCAAAGGAGAAGAACAAAAAGGTCTAGAAATGGCGCAATTTATACGCCAACATAATCCCTATGCTATCATTGTTTTTGTCACGAGTCATTCAGAATTTGCGACTTTAACTTTTAAGTATAAAGTATCAGCGTTAGATTTTATAGATAAAGACATAAATGATAATTCTTTTAAGAAAAGAGTTAAAGATTGCATCGTTTATACACGAAATAATTTAATTGAAAATACAGATATTGTTGACTTTTTTGAGTATAGTTTTAGAGGAAACGAAATTCGAATTCCTTTTAGAGATATTTTATATATCGAGACAACAGGAAGTCCTTATAAATTAAGAGTTGTTGGAAAAAATTTCTTTAAGGAATTCTATGGAACAATAGCAGAAATTCAGGAACAAGATAAAGAACTTGGATATTTTTTCTCACCACACAAGTCATACCTATCTAATATTAGTAATATTAGTGGATACGACAAAAAGACAAAAGATGTTTTATATTATGATGGTCATCGTTCACCGATTTCTCGATTACGTGTCAGATACTTGAAAGAAATACTGAAAGCCAAAAGTAAAAAAGAAGAAAATAAAAAATAAAACTGTTGACAAAGCGAGATAAACTGGTATAATAAAATATGTCTTCTTGCAAGACATATATGGTCCGTTGGTCAAGGGGTTAAGACACCGCCTTTTCACGGCGGTAACACGGGTTCGAATCCCGTACGGACTATATTATCCGGCATAGCTCAGTTGGTAGTAGCGCATGACTGTTAATCATGATGTCGTAGGTTCGAGTCCTACTGCCGGAGTCGTTAACACTCAATTAATTGAGTGTTTTTTTGTTTATATTTTCCGCTACAGACTTAGCCTGTTTTATGGTATAATAATTTGAATTGAAAAGATGAAAGGAAGAGCTAAATGGCTTTAACAGCAGGAATTGTCGGATTACCTAATGTCGGCAAATCAACTTTATTTAATGCAATTACAAAAGCGGGGGCAGAAGCAGCAAACTATCCTTTTGCAACCATTGACCCTAATGTTGGAAGAGTGGAAGTTCCGGATGCACGTCTTGATAAGTTGACAGAGCTCATCAAACCACAGAAGAAAGTTCCAACAACTTTTGAATTTACAGATATTGCTGGAATTGTGAAAGGTGCTTCAAAAGGAGAAGGACTTGGAAATAAATTCTTGGCCAATATCCGCGAAGTAGATGCTATTGTCCACGTTGTACGAGCTTTTGATGATGAAAATGTCATGAGGGAACAGGGTCGTGAGTCTGATTTTGTTGATCCAATGGCAGATATTGAAACAATCAATTTAGAATTGATTTTAGCAGACTTAGAAAGTATCAACAAACGTTATGCGCGTGTAGAGAAGATGGCAAGAACTCAAAAAGATAAGGATTCTGTGGCGGAGTTTAATGTGTTACAGAAAATTAAGCCAGTTCTCGAAGATGGTCTCTCAGCTCGGACAATTGACTTTACAGAAGAAGAACAGAAGATTGTTAAAGGGCTCTTCCTTTTGACCACTAAGCCAGTTCTCTATGTAGCAAATGTTAGTGAAGACGAAGTTGCAGACCCAGATAGCATTGAATATGTGAAGCAAATTCAAGAATTTGCAGCTACAGAAAATGCAGAAGTTGTAGTCATTTCAGCGCGTGCTGAAGAGGAAATTTCTGAATTGGATGATGAAGATAAATCAGAATTTTTAGAAGCAATAGGTCTGACAGAATCAGGTGTGGATAAACTGACCAGAGCAGCTTACCACCTGTTGGGACTTGGAACATACTTTACAGCTGGTGAAAAAGAAGTTCGCGCTTGGACCTTCAAACGTGGAATGAAAGCCCCTCAAGCAGCAGGTATCATCCACTCAGATTTTGAGAAAGGTTTCATCCGAGCTGTAACCATGTCTTATGATGATTTACTGCATTACGGAAGTGAAAAAGCAGTGAAAGAAGCTGGTCGTTTACGTGAAGAAGGAAAAGAATATATCGTTCAAGATGGCGATATTATGGAATTCCGATTTAATGTGTAAAAAAAGTGTAAATGGAATAAAGAGTAGGTTGGAAAAAAATTTCCAACCCTTTTAAGCTTTGAAAGGATAAGAATGACAAAATTAATTGTTGGATTAGGAAATCCGGGAGATAAATATGTTGAAACAAAACACAATGTTGGATTTATGTTAGTTGACAAGTTATGTAAAGATTTAAATTTAAAGTTTACAGCCGATAAAATTTTTCAATCAGAAATTGCTTCAACATTCTTAAATGGTGAAAAGGTATATTTTATCAAACCAACAACTTTTATGAATGAAAGTGGAAAAGCAGTCCATGCTTTGTTAACATATTACGGTTTAGAAGTTGAAGATTTACTTGTAATATATGATGATTTAGATATGGAAGTTGGTAAGATTCGTTTACGTGCAAAAGGTTCAGCAGGCGGCCATAATGGGATTAAATCGATTATTAAACATATAGGTACTCAAGATTTTAAACGAGTTAAAATAGGTATTGGTCGTCCCAAAGAAGGTATAACAGTGGTTCATCATGTTTTAGGAAAATTCGATAGAGATGATTACATAACTATTTTGAATACTCTTGATAAGGTTGACAATGCTGTAAATTATTATTTACAGTCAGGCAATTTTGAACAAGCAATGCAGAAGTATAATGGATAATAAAATGAACTTGATTGATTTATTTTGTCAAAACCAGCAAATTTTAGATTGGAAAAAAAATCTAAATCAAAAGACTAGACAGTTACTAATGGGGTTGTCTGGTTCCACTAAGGCACTTGCAATAGCCTCCGCTCTTGATGAACATCAAAAAATTCTCGTTATGACATCAGGTTATAGTGAAGCAGAAAAGTTATCTAGTGACTTGATTTCTTTGTTAGGTGAGGAAAAAGTATATAATTTTTTAGCTGACGATGCACCTATGGCTGAATTTATCTTCTCGTCTCAAGAGAAAATATATGCTCGGATTGGAGCATTAAATTTTTTATTAGATGACAATGAGTCAGGTATTCTAGTCACAAATCTTTCAGCTAGTCGCCTTTTTTTACCAAATCCAAATGAATTAAAATCTTCAATTATAGAACTAAAAGTTGGTCAAGAATATAACCTTGATACCCTTGTAAACTTTTTGATTAAGATTGGTTATAGGAAAGAATCACAAGTTTTTAATCAGGGTGAGTTCAGTTTAAGAGGTGATATCCTAGATATTTTTGATAAAGATAGTATTTCTCCTTACCGCTTAGAATTTTTCGGAGATGAGATTGATGGAATACGTATTTTTGATTCAGAAAGCCAAACTTCTATTGAAAATTTAAATCAAGTTTTAATTCATCCTGCAAACGATATATTGTTATCGGATGAAGATTATCTAAGAGCTCAGAAAAAAATAGAAGAGGAAGTAAAAGCAAGTCAAGATAACCATCTAAAATCTTATCTTGAAGAGATCTTACAGGATGTTAAAAAACGTCAACTTCATCCAGATTCTCGAAAATTTTTATCCTATTTTTATGAGAAAGAATGGACTATTCTAGATTATCTTCCAAAACATACTCCTATTTTCTTTGATGATTTTCAAAAAATCATGGAGCGAAATGCACAATTTGAAATGGAAGCTGCAACTATTTTGACAGAAGGTTTACAATCTAGTAAAGCTGTTTCAAATCAGAAATATTTTGTGAATTCTTATCCAGATTTTAGAAATTACAAACCTTCTACTTTTCTTTCAAATTTTCACAAAGGCTTAGGTAACTTAAAATTTGATTTTCTTTATCAATTTAATCAATACCCTATGCAGGAATTTTTTAGTCAATTTCCTTTATTGAAAGATGAAATTGATCGCTATAAAAAGGCAGGTTCTACAGTAATCCTGCAAGCATCTTCATTAGCTGCTTTACAATCTTTACATAAAACTTTACAAGAATACGACATTCAAGTAGAGTATATAAATGATAAAGAAATCCATAAAAATTCAGTGCAACTTATACAAGGAAATTTAAACCAGGGATTTAATTTTGTTGATCAAAAGCTTGTATTAATTACAGAATATGAAATTTTCCAAAAGAAAATTAAAAGACGCGTAAGGCGACAAAATATATCTAATGCAGAGCGATTAAAGGATTATAATGAGTTAGAAAAAGGAGATTATGTTGTCCATAACATACATGGTATTGGGCGATATCTAGGAATTGAAACCATTGAAATTTCTGGTATTCATCGAGATTATGTAACCATTCAATACCAAAATGCCGATCGAGTATCAATTCCAGTTGACCAAATCCAACTCCTATCAAAATATGTAGCCAGTGATGGAAAGACACCAAAAGTCAATAAGTTAAATGACGGTCGTTTTCAAAAGACAAAACAAAAAGTTCAGCATCAAGTGGAAGATATTGCAGATGATTTAATTAAATTGTATGCAGAGAGGAGCCAGCTAGAAGGTTTTTCCTTTTCTAGTGATGACGAAAATCAGATTGAATTTGATAATGATTTTCCTTATGTTGAAACAGAGGATCAATTACGAAGTATTCAAGAAATAAAAAAGGACATGGAAAGCAAGCAACCAATGGATCGCCTCTTGGTAGGAGATGTTGGTTTTGGTAAAACTGAAGTAGCAATGCGGGCAGCTTTTAAGGCTGTTAATGATCATAAGCAAGTCGCAATTTTGGTTCCAACAACTGTACTTGCTCAGCAACATTATACAAATTTTAAAGAACGATTTAATGACTTTGCTGTTAATGTTGATGTTCTAAGTCGCTTTAGGACAAAGGCAGAGCAGAATGAGACTTTAGAAGCTTTGAAAAAAGGTCAAGTGGATATCATTATTGGGACTCACAGGCTCTTATCACAGGATGTTGAATTTGCAGATTTAGGTCTGATAGTTATTGATGAGGAACAGCGTTTTGGAGTTAAGCATAAGGAGAAACTAAAAGAATTAAAAACAAAAGTTGATGTCTTAACTTTAACTGCTACTCCTATTCCTCGTACCTTACATATGTCAATGTTAGGTATTCGAGACTTATCAGTCATTGAAACTCCTCCGACCAATCGTTATCCAGTTCAAACTTATGTTTTAGAAACTAATCCAACTATTATTCGAGATGCAATTGTAAGAGAAATAGATCGTGGAGGACAAGTTTACTATCTTTACAATAAAGTTGACACAATTGAGCAAAAAGTAGCTGAATTAAAAGAGTTAGTCCCAGAAGCAAGCATTGGTTTTGTTCATGGTCAAATGAGTGAAATTAGATTGGAGAATACTCTAATTGACTTTATAAATGGAGAATATGATGTCTTGGTTACAACTACCATTATTGAAACAGGGGTTGATATTCCAAATGCAAATACTTTATTTATAGAAAATGCTGATCATATGGGTCTGTCAACCTTGTATCAACTTAGGGGACGAGTAGGTCGGAGTAATCGTATCGCCTATGCTTATTTTATGTATCGTCCAGATAAAACTTTGACTGAGGTGGCTGAAAAACGTTTAGAAGCAATTAAAGGTTTTACAGAGCTAGGTTCAGGATTTAAAATTGCAATGCGAGATTTATCAATTAGAGGAGCAGGAAACATTCTTGGATCTTCTCAATCAGGATTTATTGATTCAGTAGGGTTTGAAATGTATTCTCAACTTTTAGAAGAGGCAATTGCCAAGAAACAAGGTAAGGAGCAAAAAAGACAAAAAAGTAATGCAGAAATTAATCTCCAAATTGATGCCTATTTACCAAGTGACTATATATCAGATGAACGTCAAAAAATTGAGATTTACAAACGTATTCGTGAAATTGACAACAGTGTAAATTATGAAGATTTACAGGAAGAATTGATAGATCGTTTTGGAGAGTATCCAGATGTTGTCGCCTATTTATTAGAAATTGGTCTGTTGAAATCATATTTGGATAAATCCTTTGTTTCTTTAGTAGAACGCAGACAGCAGACCGTAGTTGTTAGATTTGAAAAGATGTCACAGCAAATATTCTTGACCCAGGATTATTTTGAAGCTTTGGCTGCAACAACTTTAAAAGCTCGTATAGGAGAAAGCGACAAACTAATTGAAGTTATTTTTGATGTTCGTCAGAAAAAAGATTATGAAATCTTAGAAAATTTAATTCAGTTTGGTCAAAAGTTGGTGGAGATAAAACAAAGAAAAGAGGATTGAGGGGATTTTGTTTTTTCATTTTCTTTAAAACATGATAGAATATTAAGAGAATTGAGGTAAGGAATATGAGATTAGACAAGTATTTAAAAGTATCAAGAATTATTAAGAGGCGAACTGTTGCAAAAGAAGTTGCTGACAAAGGGCGAATAAAAGTAAATGGAATTCTAGCCAAGAGTTCAACAGACTTAAAAACAGATGATATTGTTGAAATTCGTTTTGGTAATAAACTACTCACTGTGAAAGTATTAGAAATGAAAGATAGTACCAAAAAAGAAGATGCAGCAAGTATGTATGAAATTGTTAGTGAAACAAGGGTAGAAGAAGATGTCTAAAAATATTGTTCAATTAAATAATCAGTACATTCAGGATGAAAATCAGCGTCGACGCTACTTAGAAGAAGAACGTCGCAAAAAAAATCGTTTTATGGGCTGGGTTTTAATTTTAGTTATGCTTTTGTTCATTTTACCAACTTATAATTTAGTACAATCCTATCAAACCCTTCTAGAACGCCGGCAAAAGCTTGTTGAGTTACAAGAAAAATATGATGAGTTGAGTAGGGAAAAAGAATATCAGGAAAACTTATCTAAGCGTTTAAAGGATGATGACTATGCCGCTAAATACGCTCGAGCAAAATATTTCTATGCTAAAGAAGGAGAGACAATCTATAATATACCAGATTTGTTACCACAGTAATCATGGATAATATTGTTAAAACAGTGGAGAAATTTTTAACTTTCTCAGAGGAGAAATTGGAAGAACTTTCACAAAAGAATCAAGAATTGAGAGAAGAAAAAAATACAGAAAGGAAGGATTGATGAGGAAATACTTAGCTTTATTGTTGTTACCGGCTTTCTTTTGCAGTAATATAGTCATTAGCACAGAAAAAGATATTCCATTGACAACAAGTCAACAGTATGAATTGACCAATACAAGCTACAGCAATTATTATCAAACACTTCCTACCAATCCAAATGTTTATGAAGAAGTTTTAACTTTTTCTTCTGCAGAACTAGATAAGATTTCTGGGAAGCTATCTCCAAATCAGCCTTTCAAGTTGACTGAATTAGTAGTCAATTCTCAAGGGTTACCTCTCTTTAAGTTATCCAATGGTCAGTTTGTAGTTGCTGATAAACGTTCCATTTATGATGATACTGTCTTGGCTTTGGAAGATACAAATCAAACAGTGTGGCTTAAACCAGGTTTTACAGTTTATGAAAAAGCTTATGTAAATGGTGTCAAAAAAATTAATAGTAATAAATCAGCCTATACTTCTGTAAAAATCACTCAACTAGCTACAACACCAACAGCCCAATATGCAAAAATTGAAAATAGTGGTTGGGTAAGAGCGGATTATCTTTCAGATACAGATAATCGCATCGAAAAAGTTCAAGAAATCTTAACTAGTCGATATAATCAGGCGGACTTTTCTATTTATGTCAAACAGTTGAATACAGGAAAAACGGCAGGAATTAATCAAGATACAGAGATGTATTCTGCCAGTGTAACTAAATTGCCTATTCTTTATTATGCTCAAGAAGAATTAAATAAAGGGAAATTTACACTTGCACAAGGACTAAAATATATTCAGGATGTTAATGATTATTCTGGAGCTTATGATACGGAAGGAAGTGGGAGTTTACCCAAAGAAGCGGATAATAAAGAATACAGTGTACAGGATCTCATTAATCATATTGCCAAAGAATCTGATAACGCCGCAACCAATATTTTAGGTTACTATGTTACAGATAAATCAAGCTCGACCTACCGTTCCACTATTGAAAACATTGCAGGTAGAAAATGGGATGTGGAAGAAAGAAATGCCTCTGCTAAAATGGCAGGAAATGTAATGGAAGCTATTTATTATCAAAATGGTTCTATTATTGACACTCTTTCGCAGACCAACTTTGATAATCAGAGGATTTCTAAGGATATTCCAGTGAAGGTTGCTCATAAGATTGGTGATGCTTATGATTTCAAACATGACGTTGCCATTGTTTACAGTGAATCACCTTTTATCATATCGGTGTTCACTAATCATTCAAACTATGACACTATTTCAAAAATAGCCAATGATGTCTATGAGGTGCTGAAATGATTGAGCAGCAATTTTTGAAACAGTGTAAAGAAAAAGCTTATTTTATTGAGCATCAAAGAGTTTTGTTGGCCATTTCTGGTGGCCTTGATTCTATGACCTTATTGAACCTTTTATATAAGTATCAAAAAGAGTTGGATATAGAACTTATCTTGGCTCATATCAACCATAAACAACGAATTGAAGCTGATCAAGAAGAAAAACAATTAAAAGAAATTGCTCAAAAACTTGGTGTAAAGATTCTTACATCAAGTTTTTCTGGAGTTTTTTCAGAAAAATCAGCTAGAGATTTTCGTTATAATTTTTTCAAAAAAGTCATGCAAGAAGAAGATTGTACTGCCTTGGTGACAGCCCATCATGCAGACGATCAAGCAGAAACGATTTTTATGCGGATTCTACGTGGAAGTCGCTTACGTTATTTGTCTGGTATGAAAGATAGGCAGCCTTTTGGTGGTGGCGAGTTAATTAGACCCTTGTTGGAATTTTCTAAAACTGATTTTCCGACGGTTTTTCATTTTGAAGATGCCTCAAATTTTGAAAATACTTATTTTAGAAATCGTGTAAGAAACCAATATTTCCCGCTTTTAGAAACAGAAAACCCCAGAATCAAACAAGCTATTATAGGTTTAGGTTTAGAAATTGCTCAATTACAAAAAGCTCTTTCCGGCTTAACAAAAGACTTAAATCTGACTGATTTACAGACGTTTAGGAAGCAAAAAAGAGAAGTTCAAGTTTTTTTATTGCAGGAATATCTTGAAAAATTTCCTGATTTACAACTAAGTAAAGCACAGTTTGATGATATTTTACATATTGTAAATACTAAAACCAACTATCACCATTATCTTAAAAATCAATATGAGCTCATCCAAGACTATCAAACCTTTAAAATTAAGAAAATCGGTCCTAAGTCTGATTCAAAAAAGGGAGCTATTTTGCTACAATTTGAAGATATTATTGAACTAGGTGGTTATTGTTTCTCTTTTGGGAAAGAATTAATTGGTGGAGAGGTTCAGATGATTCCTGTTTCACGTAAAACTTCTATTGTGCTCCGTCACCGACAGTCTGGAGATAGAATTTTATTAAATGGTCACCATAAAAAACTAGCTCGCTATTTTATAGATGAAAAATACTCTCTTAAAGAAAGAGATGAAGCTGTCATTGTGGAACAATTTAATGAAATTTTAGGGATTGCTGGAATCGTAACAAGTGATTTGAGTAAGAACTCGAAACGTGATATAATGAAAGATGTTCTTTATATTAAAAAAATAGATAGGTAAGATTATGTTAGAAAAAGACATTAAAAAAGTACTGATTTCGCACGATGAGATAGTTGCTGCTGCTAAAAAACTAGGTGCTCAATTAACAGAAGATTATCATGGGAAGAATCCTATTCTAGTTGGTGTTTTAAAAGGTTCGGTTCCTTTTATGGCTGAGTTGATCAAGCATATTGATACTCATATTGAATTGGATTTCATGATTGTATCTAGCTACCATGGTGGAACTTCTAGCAGTGGTGTAATTAACATTAAAAAAGATGTTGACCAAGATGTTGCTGGTCGCGATATTCTTTTTATTGAAGATATCATTGATACTGGAAAGACCTTAAAAAGCCTTTGTGAAATGTTCAAAGATAGAAATGCGGCATCAGTTAAAATTGCTACACTCTTGGATAAGCCAGAAGGACGCCTCGTTGAAATTGAGGCAGATTATACCTGTTTCACAATTCCAAATGAATTTGTAGTTGGCTATGGATTGGACTATGTTGAAAACTATCGCAATTTACCTTATGTAGGTATCTTGAAGGAAGAAGTATATACAAAATAAAAGGTTTACTATATATAAATGAAAAATAAGCAAAATAATGGATTAGTAAAAAATCCACTTCTGTACATTCTAGTTGTGATTGCCTTAGTAACAGGGTTTCAGTATTTGATGGCTGGAAATTCTGTCAATCGCAGTCAACAGATTAATTACACAGAATTAGTTAAAGAAATTGAAAAAGGTAACGTGAAAGATATTAGTTACCAACCTAATGGAAGTGTTGTTGAAATTTCCGGAACCTATAAAAAATCTAAGGAAGTGAAAGATACAACAGGTATCCAATTTTTCCCATCGCCTTCATTATCGGTTAAAAAATTCACTAGCATCATATTGCCGGCAGATTCAACTATTTCTGAATTACAAAAGTTAGCAGCTAAAAACAAGACAGAGATTAGCATCAAACGTGAAAGCTCAAGTGGAATGTGGCTTAATATCTTAATTTCTGTCTTTCCACTTGTTATTGTTGGATTCTTCTTCTTTTCAATGATGAATCAAAGTGGTGGCGGTGGTGCCCGTGGTGCGATGAATTTTGGTCGCAATAAAGCGCGTGCTGCTAGCAAAGAATCAATCAAAGTGCGGTTTTCCGATGTTGCTGGTGCTGAAGAAGAAAAGCAAGAACTGGTTGAAGTAGTTGAGTTTCTTAAAGATCCTAAACGTTATACCAAGCTTGGAGCTCGTATCCCTGCTGGAGTTCTCCTCGAAGGCCCTCCAGGAACAGGGAAAACTCTTCTTGCTAAAGCAGTAGCTGGAGAAGCTGGTGTTCCTTTCTTCAGTATTTCTGGTTCAGATTTTGTCGAAATGTTTGTTGGTGTTGGTGCTAGTCGTGTTCGCTCATTATTTGAAGATGCTAAAAAAGCAGCTCCAGCAATCATCTTCATTGATGAAATTGATGCAGTCGGTCGTCAGCGTGGTGTTGGCCTTGGCGGTGGTAATGATGAGAGAGAACAAACTTTAAACCAACTTCTTATTGAGATGGATGGTTTTGAAGGAAACGAAGGTATTATCGTTATCGCTGCAACAAACCGTTCAGATGTGCTGGATCCTGCACTTCTTCGTCCTGGACGTTTTGACAGAAAAGTTTTAGTCGGTCGTCCAGATGTCAAAGGTCGTGAAGCTATCTTACGTGTTCATGCTAAAAACAAACCTTTGGCTACAGATGTTGATTTGAAATTAGTTGCTCAGCAGACCCCAGGATTTGTTGGTGCAGATCTTGAGAATGTTCTAAATGAAGCAGCCTTGGTAGCAGCTCGCCGCAATAAGAAAGTAATCGACGCTTCTGATATCGATGAAGCTGAAGATAGAGTTATCGCTGGACCGTCTAAAAAAGATAAGACAGTTTCAGAGCGTGATCGTCAAATCGTGGCTTATCATGAAGCAGGTCATACAATTGTTGGTTTGGTTCTATCAAATGCACGTGTTGTACATAAGGTAACCATCGTACCTCGTGGTCGTGCAGGAGGATACATGATTGCCTTACCTAAGGAAGATCAAATGCTTCTATCTAAAGAGGATATGAAAGAGCAATTAGCAGGTCTCATGGGTGGACGAGTTGCAGAAGAAATCATCTTTAATGTTCAAACAACAGGAGCTTCTAACGACTTCGAGCAGGCAACACAAATGGCTAGAAGTATGGTTACAGAGTATGGTATGAGTGACAAACTTGGTCCGGTACAATATGAAGGAAATCATGCTATGATTCCAGGTGCATATAATCCACCGAAATCTATCTCTGAGCAGACTGCCTATGAAATTGATGCTGAAGTACGTGATCTCTTGAATGAAGCACGGAATAAAGCTGCAGAAATCATTCAATCTAATCGTGAAACCCACAAATTGATTGCCGAAGCGCTTCTGAAATATGAAACATTGGATAGCAATCAAATTAAATCTATATATGAAACTGGGAAAATAGCTGAAGATCAATTAGATGAAGATAAAGAGTCGCACGCACTTTCATATGACGAAATTAAATCAAAAATGGAAGAAAACAACTCAGCTGAATAAAATCAAAAAGAATCTCATTTTGGGATTCTTTTTTTGAGAAGTTAGTCATAAATCAAACTCATTTGATAGATATAACTTCATTACTAGATCACCAATAAAAGATGATTAAAAAAATAAATAGAAAAGTATTGACAAAACGAAAGGAACTGATATAATGTTCTATGTTGTGTGTTTATGGTCCGTTGGTCAAGGGGTTAAGACACCGCCTTTTCACGGCGGTAACACGGGTTCGAATCCCGTACGGACTATATTATCCGGCATAGCTCAGTTGGTAGTAGCGCATGACTGTTAATCATGATGTCGTAGGTTCGAGTCCTACTGCCGGAGTTAAGTATAAAAAAACAGGAAGAATTTTCTTCCTGTTTTTTTATGTTTTAAAACGAGAACAAAATGCATAAAGTATAATCAATAGATACATGACAATAAATTTAAATAAACAAACAGACACCAATGTCCGCAAAAGCTTAGTTCTTTGATAGATTAATAGTTGAGGATAAAACCTCTAAAATCAAAAGAAAGGACTAGTCAATGAAGTTTGAGGACGTATACAAACAAGTTGAAGGG